>MTEU01002083.1_pt1 | contig 230263 bp, 249 predicted proteins | sample 1042701 | NCBI WGS metagenome assembly MTEU01 (sample SAMN06185813, study PRJNA358809) | soil metagenome | isolation source: naturally attenuated soil | place: India | collected 2015-05-23
TAGTTTCGAGTGACAGTGCATTGTCATGACACCTGTTACACGTTTTGCGTGTAGGTGTGTGATAGACATTGTTTTACTCGCTAGTTGTTCTAGCGATTCAGTAGTAGGATCTGGCTCGACTTGTACGATAACTTTAGATACATGATTATCGTTAAGAACTTCTTCCAAGCTTTTAAGAACGAACTTAGATAGCTTGTCTGAAGAAGCTAGAACTTCATCTAATGCTTCGTCACTAGTGAAACGAATACGTGGATTCTTTAACATTTCTTTCTTTAACGTGTCTTTTTCTTTCGTAAACATTTTTAATGACCTCTTTCTTCCTCTATATTCCGACCTCGTTTTAGCGGGTCGTTCTGATGTAGTGCTTTTCAACAATCCCTTACTAGATTACCCAACAACATGTTTCATCTGATAACTGCTTGTCTGTCTACTATAATCCGATCTAAGTAATGCTGATCCGCTGCAAATATCAATGCTGTGCGATTGACCTTGCGTTTCTTGTTAGCCTTAACTGTTTTCTTATAGAAGTTCCCACCTAAGTAGCGTACGTCTGTTACTCCATCTTCAATAATACCGCCCCAATTCATGATGAAAAGCATTTGGCGATACGGGTCTTCAGGGTTCGAAACAAAGTTCACACGACCCAGTCGCATGGACGTTACTCTGCCTGCAATAATAAAGAAGTTCGATGCTGGTATTCCTCGTTCCAATAAGCTATGAATACTAGTTAAATCCAACATGTGTACAGATACCTTCGTTATCAATGTCATAAAATCTTGCGTAGTATGGACGACATGTTCTTCTCCAGTACATTTGTCAATTATAATGACTTTGTCTGGAGCGATAACTTGAGGCACAAACCTTACAGTTTCCTCACATAATTGTAATACTGTGTCTCTATGAATAGCGACATTCAGCTCAGGAAACCCAATCTTCTTTAGACTCGATTGAAAATAAAAATCTGGAGTAACATTTTTCATATAACTCCTCCTTTAATATAGTGACGCATGTTTTATATGCATCCATAGAAATAATGTATATTTTATAAAAAGTTTATTACTAATGTAGAATAAATACAAAAAAATATAAGAGCTAGGGATGCAAAGTCCCTAGCTCTGATACTCGTGAGTTTATTACTCACATACAATGTAATCGAGGAAATTCCCTGCCACAAAATTCTGGAACACGATTACCGTTGTATTGTATCCATCCTTATTTTCATAAGTATAGATATAATCTGGATAGAACCCATCTTTCAGATAAAGTTCTTTCACATCAGATTCTGGGTGACCCCAATCAATCTCAACGTATAAATGTGTCATGTCATCTTTGACAGAAATTTCAAAGTCGCGATCGAAATCACCGTTGTCGTACAAGCAACCCGCGATAACAAATAAACGGTCAAATTTCAAATCACGACTTCCACAAAATTTAAAGAATTGTTCGTGGACATGACGGTCCAATGTCATGTAACGACGAAGAATTTCCATTCCGTGTAACGTTTCAATATCACCAGTCGCATGGTCTTGGATCTCTACTCGATTATCTGGTTTGATAGAGAGTACAGTGTAACCTTTTGTAAATGATGATGTCATGACAACGATTTGAGGATCACAGAAATAATGAACCTCTGGGAAAATGTCGTTACTCCAATTCTTTAAAACCTTGTGTTCTTTTTGCATTGCTTTCATTCTAATCTACATCCCCTCGATATAATATAAGGATACAATTTTGTTGTATCCACTATTATAATATATCACTAATATACAGGTTATTACGTTTTCTGAATAGTGAGAATATTTACTACGACCCAAAAAAGAAGGAAGCGAATTAACGCTTCCAACCATAACCATTTGGTCCATACTTCTGTTTGTATTCTTCGTCAGTCATCTTCATTAAATCTTCATCCGCATTTGGGTGTGTCGGCGAAGCATATGTTTGCGTGACGATTTCACCTGGACTGTATGCACCATTAGTTATAAAGATTTCTTTCGAGGAATGGGGATCATCTTTTTCGAAATGTGTTGCTTGGAACCAAGTCGGCTCGCTTATATAAAAGGCATTAATACAATTGCCCCATTTGATAAAGTGAATCATATGTTGACCCGCTTTATCAGGTATAAATACTTTATTAATAAAATCATATACACCTGATAAATGAACCGTATGGTTAGTGCGAATCCCGTTCTCATACATTTCGTCAGGTTGATTCTTTACGAACTCACTTCGTATAAAATCAAGGAAATCTAGAACTGATGTATATTCTAGTTCTACAGACTCATCACGATTCTTGAAGTCACAGCTTAATTCAATTTTATCAACAGCATAAGACTTTAATTTTATATCAGGAATAAATTTTAAGAATGCTTCCTCTATATAATACTTCGGCAAATCAATTCGAATCGAATTATAGCCTTCACCAACAAATGAACAGAAATGAATCATTTCATTTCTAAGATAAGTGCGTTGTCTCATTGAAAAGGATTTCATTGTCATCATTATCACTCTCTCCTCAATCTATTGATACGTACGTTGCACGTAGTGTAGTATTATTTAAAACAACTTCAGATTGATAAGGTGGAACCTCATAACCAAATACATCACAATATATAAGACGTGTGATATCAGGCATACCAGTATATGTTTTCTTTACATACCACGTTGTGCTACCATATGTTGCTTTGAATATTTGATTATTTTGTCCATGTGTGATAACGTCACCAATTTTTACAATATCGCCTTTACCTAGTCTAGCCATTATAGTTCCTCCTCAAATTAAAAGGGTACACTTTTGGTGTACCCACGTTTTGTTCTTGATTACTTAGAAAGATTAATTTTATCTAACACATATGGTTTGTCTTCAACTACCAAGTGTGTAACATTGTGAGGCATGATTTCTCCACAACATTCTGTATGCTTATAGAAACAATAATTTTGTGGTGCTTCAAAATCAACATGTCCTGGTGTATTAGGACCACCCCATTGAATTTCAATATAACGGTAACGTCCACGTGGTGTTACACGGAATTCGATTATACCTTTATTATTCTTAGTGATTTCACCGCGAAGATTGAAAATCATATCAGCTGGAATTCCATTACGTTCTGCGATTCGTATAACATCATCGCCAAAAATTGGAGACTCCATGAATTGAAGAGGTTTGAACTCTTCTTGTAATGCTGTGATAATATTATTATATGAGTTACCAATTACATGTGCATTTGGGTCTTTAATAGACACTGTACCATCGTTATTGACAACGATTGTATTTTTATTTACTAGCTTAATTAAATTGAAAAACTCATGTGAAGTGATATGGATATGTAATCCAGATGCTACCTCGATGATATTTAACATTCCTTGATTTTCTTCATTAATTGGTTGATGAGACATTTTTATTTCCCCTTTATAAGTATAGTAAGGAGACCTTTTGGGTCTCCTCCTTTTATTTTAGTCTTCTAATATTCATGTGGTCAAAACCACTGTTTCCAATATTGTCATAAATCAGAATCGTACGATGATGAGTTCCTGGAATCTTCGCACGTTCTGTAGAATGATATACACAATCTCTGTTATTAATTGAGAAGTCATGTGTATCTGGAGAACCATAGATTCCCCATTTCACATCTGTTAGTGTATAATCACCACCAGGATTATATGTGAATGTTTGTTGCCCGATAGAGTCAACTTCTAAATCACCGTTTATAGCAAATACCATATCAGGTGTAATGCCATTACGTTCACACATATCTATTAATGATGGTGATTTTGGAAATTCGTTTTCTAACCAATAAGAACGCAATGCTACATAAGCATCTGCGAATTGTGTTGTAACATTATCTTTCATAACTCGTACGCCTTTTTCTGGATCAACGTCTATCTGTTGCAATCCACCTAGTACAGCGATTCCGTTCTCTAAGTTATCAAAAGATATTGCTACCGTTAATACAGGGTCAAACTGAATTTTATATACCGCTGGTTGTCCTTCTGTTGAAAAATGCATATTTACCAATCTCCTTTTCCCGTTCATTTCCGACATTTCCCTAACTCGGAACGTAGTTATTCTTTTTATTTTTTAACTACGTGAATACGATCGAATACTTCTTCAACGTTCTTTGTAAGCAGTACCGTTGTCTTTTTATTATTGGTACGTGCAAACACAGTGTCTTGATTGTCCACATCAAAACGTACTTCAACGACTGGCATTAAACCCCAATCAATTACAATTAATAAGAACTCAGGGTCCTCTAATTGTAATTGTAAATCATATAAACCGTAACGTACATTAACAGAAGGCTTTACACCAACACACATTGCATCTGTGTATTTGATTCCATTGTCATGACAGAAGTCTAGAAATGGATTGTGGTCATTTAACTTGTAATAGTTTTCTCGTAGCATCGCATAAAGACTGGAGTAATATACTCCTTTGCCACCGACATCTAATATACCGATAGATTCTCCTGCTACTCGTTGTAATGTAAATAGACCGGAAGATTCACTCATATCTACTAAGTCTTTTACTTTTGCTGTAAGCGTGATTTCTTTAAAACCAGGCAGAGTCGTCTCAATAGGATGACTCAATTCATCTGTAGTTAGATCATAATTCATTTTGATCGTCTCCTTTAATATAATATAGATGTATATTTTATATGCATCCATAGTGATAATATATACTCAATATAAAGTTTAATGCGATTTATATTGTACTATCTCACAAACTCTATATACTCTAAGAAATCCTCTCGGATATTTCCGATAATAAGAGTGGAGTTACTATCATTCTCATTAATATGGTCACCTAGGTATAAGCAACCTAGCCCACGTTTTACGTACATGCCTTTCAATAAAGAATAACCCGGAAGTCCCCAATCACAATGCATCATGAAATGGGTGATTTTCTCTTGTACTTTAAATACGATACGACCGTCTGGTTGTTTTTCCGCCACCCCGCCAATAATGAAGAATACTTCTTCAGGGATTCCATTCCTTGTGCAAAAACGTATAATATCCAAATCCTCATAATGACGATATCCGATTAGATACTTACGCATAAGCGTATAAGCGTTAATATACTTTGTTGAATTTGTGTCTCGTTCCTTTACTTTAAAGTTACCTGAAAAGTCTTGCTCGATTACGAAGAAGTCTCTCATAGTCTTTTCCATGTAATTGATATAGTCGTAGTCAATCATAACATCAACATCAGGATGACCCATTGACCGCATATCAACTGGAATAATACCTTGATTTGGCTTTCGTAAACTTCCGAATTTTCTCAATGTACCCACTCCTTAGATTTAATACAGTATACCCTTTTTAAGTATACTTATAAAGATAATGTATATTCTGGAGTATGATTGTTACGAAACGGCGGAAATGAAGACTAGGGATATCCCTAGTCTCTTTTAATTGTAATACTATCGAAGTATTCCATTCCTAACATATCTGGTGTTCTTTTGATAATAAGCATTGTTTCATTGCCGAATACGTTGCTACCAGACATATATGTTTTATTATATACAACTTCGATGTCATCATCATACTCAACACCTGTAATATCGTTCGAAGTGAATCCACCCCAACGGATTGTTACTAAATCGTGTGTTGGTGATTGTGAAGTCCAGAAGTGATAGTCTTCCCCGTTCATTAATAACTGTCCACTTACAACAGATACCATTGTAGCTGATACTTGATTGATGCCGCTAAACATATTGAAGTCAGGTGATTGTGCTAATAGTGGTGCAACGTATTGTTGAATAATTTCATAACCACCTAATGCAATAACACGGTCTGGCATATTTGTATCTGATATTTGGAATCGACCATCTTTTTCAAACTCTTGTCCAACTGTAAATGCTCCAGATGAGTTTTGTAGGTCATGTATATCTAATGAATTGTAATGAAATACAACCTCAGGAAAACCTTTAGAATCTAATTTTACTTCATAGTGCATTTCTATCTCTCCCTTTATATGTAATTAATATAATGGTCGAACTATATTAAATTAATACAAAAAAAAGAAAAGGTATTAAAACCTTTTCTTTATAGCTCTCCATGAACTTAACAACGTACGTTTCAAGCTCTTTAAGAGTTTTTCTATCATTATCTCAATACCTCAATTTCTTCAAGGATATTCGGATTGAATTCCATGATTGCAAAGAATGAAGTTGTTGTGTCGTTTTTACGAGTTTGTTGATATAATACTTTTGATACATCTCTGAATAATACAACGTCTTTTACATCTGAATCGTTTGATACTGTAATTTCTAGCATCATATGGTCTATATATTTATCATTTGCAAAGAACTTAAATCCACCATCAGTGTCACAAGTTCCTACTAAGCCTACTACTGAAGATGCTGGTAATCCAGTTCTTTCAGAGAAGCTAGTTAATTCTTTCATATTAGAAATTGATGTTTGGCTTAGGTATTTGAATAACTCGTAAATGTCAGAGAATACTCGCTTGTTATCTAAATGGATTAAGCCTGATGCAGGATCATAGAAACTGATACTTGGAAGACTTTCTTCTTTCAATCCCATAACCATTAATTTAGATTCTACAGATAATTCCACTCCAGTGTATCCGTATCTTCCCATGTTAGTTTCAAAGCTTTCTGGTAAATTAGTTTTTAATGTCATTTTAAAACACTCCTCAAATATAGTATTGAATATATATTTTGTATACATTCACATATATAATATGTGGTTAAATACTACGTTATTACGATTTTATATATACGGTTTACTACGACCCTAAAAAAATATAGAGAAGGCATATGCCTTCTCTCATTATGATAATGCAATATAATCAAATGGATGTCCTTTTGACATCTTCATGATTAATATTGTTCTATTGAACTTCTCACCCATCTCAGTATGAGCATAAGCGAAATCAGATTTGTTAAAGTTTATTTGTTTATAAATATCTAATTCGCCACCCCATTCGAATTCAACGTAAGCATAAATGTCATCGCTGTTTCCTTCTACTGAGAATGTGATTTTGTATTCTTCTTTTTCAAATCCACGACCAGCAAAGAATGTGTATCCTCCTTTTAAACTGAAAGGATATTGACTATTCACCTTGTACATTACCGTTTGAATTTTCTTGCTACGTTCTCTCATAATATTACCAAAGTAGTGTACGAATTCAAATGGATTATCAAAATCAAAATCATTACCACTGTAGTTACCATGAATGAAGAAACTATCTTGACCGATATTTAGCGTGTAAATATCTAAGTCTAGTCGCTTAATAATATCAAACACTTTCTTCGTAGTCATAATAACTGTTAGTACATTTCCGTTATCAAGTTTCATAAATTTAGAATAAGTTGTGATTGTTTGGTTTAATTGTTTCATGATTAATAGTCTCCTTTATATTATATCCGAAAGATTGCATAACAAATTGTACGCTTCGGATATTCCTCTTTGATATTGTAAAAGACTTGTACAAGTCTTGGATCTTCAAATACCATTCTCATAAAGGAGGCTTTCGCTAAATGTGTTCTTATAATACGATGTGTTGGATTCTTTGATGTAACGGTAAATGTACCACCTAGTACACCTTTCACTGGTGGTTTATATATGCCTTCAAATTCAAAGTAGTGAAAACTAGTTGTTCTTAATTCCTTCGGAATCAATATAACCGGAACGATGTTCCGATGTCTCATTTCACTATCGAACTTAGCTTTCAAGTAATCTTGGAAAGTTGGAAATCCAATCTTTCGGTCTACCTGTTTACCAAATACTGCTTGGAATGATTCAATTGCTCGTATCGTTCCATCGTTTGTCCAGCTATCAATATAAATGATTCGTTCTCCTACTTTCATAGATAGCCAATTTACATCAAATATAATCTTATCCTCATTGTTTACTTTATAAACAATAGAGTTTCTAGCATTCGTATAAAAGAGATTCATTTTATGAAAACCTCCGTTTTTATTATTCTTCGTCCCACTGGTCCCAATCAAATTCTTCAAATGCCGGGAAATTCACTTTCTTAATAATGACATCATCTTCAAACATCCATCTGAACCATAATGTAGATTCACAATCCCATGCTGTAAATGGATTCTCGAACCTTAATTCAAATGCTTTCATGAAATCCAAACCTATTGTAAGGATTCCTGGGATATAATGAATTGCGTCATAGTCTTGGGATAGTTTCTCAAAATCTATTTCATGCTTATGCATATTCAAATCACCCAGTATACCACCATGTAGTATTTTAGGTTCCAACATATATTTTTTGTATATGATTTCATCTAATGTTTCCCGAGTCACTTCTAGAATACGTGCTTCTTTCTTTGGTTTCAAAATTTGCACGTATTTAAGACCTGTCATTGAACTATTATGCTCATTCATGCTATAACGAATCCAGTCAGACATATGTCCTTGTGTTGGGTCGTATGTGGAAGTCCACATTCCAGTCATTGCTGGTTTTAACATGATTCTTGGATAGTTTTTAATTGGTCTAAAATTATCTTCAGTTATTAGTCCTGCTCTTGCTACATGTAGTTGCTCTCTCATTACTTATTCCTCCAAAAAATATATATGGAAAGAGGAGCTTTTTACTCCTCTTCCCTTTGATTACTTAACTAGTTCCATTCTAGGAACATAGATATTTAGTACAAATACGTTTATATCGAATTGTGGAAGTCCAGATCCTTCAATCTCATTCCATACATGTCGATAGATAGAAACGATATTTGTTTTATGTTTATCGAATTCAGGCTTCTCGAATTCGAATTTATTTCCACTTGATGCCAACGTAAAGTCCTCTTGACTTAGACGTCGACCAAATTGTAATTCTTCCCCAATAATAACTTTACCGAATTCTTCAGCACCTTCTGAACCCATCGTATTAGAACGATTGTAGTTCTTTAATGTAAGTGTGTTTTCGAATTCTTTCGGATCGTGTGTAACGATGATTTCATACTCTTGTTCAATGTCAATCACTTCTAAGATTTTTCCTAGTTCTGTTGACGTTACATCGTTATCTGTTTTCACTACGATTTTCTTAAGGAGTTCAACCTTGCGATTATCTCTTTCTGATAATTCTACCTCGTTGATATTCTTTGTCATTGTTACTGCTGTCATAATGTTTCTCCTCCTGGTATAGCGGTATGGTTTTTTCATACCTGTACGTTTATTTGATATATTTTTATTATATCATTATTATAATATATACTTTAAAACACATGCGTTACTATTTTCATACAATACTCTGTTATCGTGTGTGTAAAAGTGTATAAGGTAAGTTTGACACATGTGTTAGTATATACTTTGAATCCCTACTAACCTGGGATTTTAACTAGCATTATCCATGCTCATAATAATAATATATGATTACAATTTTATTTTTTGCGTTTAGTTAAGAGTGTAATGTTTTGTGCTAAAATTTCTTGGAAGTAAAAGAAAAATAGCAGATTCACCTGTTGAATTATGTACATTCTCTAAACACACTTGTTTATAAGCTGTACTGAAGAAAGCGTCTAAGCTAAGAGCTTCTTCTATTGAAAAATCTTCTTGATGTATTAAATCCGAACAATGGATTCGTATAAACATGAAGTTTCCATCGTCTTCTACATTGAAGATTCGTTCTATCTTTTTTTCTATTTGAATTGGTCCATAATTTCCATATAAAACATAGTCCACTTTATACTTTGGACTTAGACGCAATGTTTCCCATGCATCAAATGTTTCTAATGGTTGTGAACAAACCTTGAGTAATTCATGTAGCTCCTCTGCTCTTTCTTTATTACTCGTATCTGGTGTTATTAAATCTTGTACCCATTCGTTATTAATATATACTCGAATGGAATGTGGGTGTGGTACTGCTTTTCCTTTTGTGATAATAAATCTTTCGTCGTTCATTAGTATGATTCCTCCTAAGATAAGAAGTATAGCTCAAAAGAGCTATACTTTCTGTTAATATTCAAAGATTACATTACTTTCTTTATAGTTATCTAACTTATGTCCTTTAAGTAAAACGAGACCTGTGTCTCTCGTAGAGAATGCATCGTTATGAGATATGATGTGACATTGTTCCATTCCCATATCATCCATCTGTCCTTCTAATTTCTTCAAGAACAATCTACGATTCTTTTTATCTAATGGTCCATCTAACTCATCCAGTAGTAATATGTCATAGTTACTAGATGATTGATTTGACAGAGCAAATGATAATGCTAAGCCTAGCATAGCCTTCTCACCAGACGAAGCTGTACTAATATCTTCGTTCGGGTCTCCTTTACCAACACATGGTATACGGAATTCTCTTTCATTAATAATAAAGTTACCTAACTTAAACTTGCCATCAAATGCTTCTTCTAAGAACTCATTTGCTATTAATCTTGTCTTACGCAAATACATATCTACGAATTTAATTGGAATCCCTTTCGTGCTTGATAACGCTGTACGAAGTAGTTCTAATTCCACATAGTTCTTTTCTAATGCTTCTTTCTCTTTTGTGAATCTCTTTGCCATTTTGTGTTTTACATTAAGCTTATCACGCTTATTGTTAAGCTCTGACAATGAGAACTCGATTGGATTCAACTCACCTTTTCTTTCATGTATACTTGCTCGACACTTATGTATCTTGTTAATAGACTCCGTATACTTCGCAAGGGTTGTTGTGATATTGTGTTGTGATTCCACAAGTTCTTCTTTTTCTTTTAAGTTCTGAATAGATCTCTCAGTCCATGATGATAACTCTTTGGACTTTTCTAATCTATCATTTATACTTGCAATTTCAGCTTTCAGCAATTTAAGTTCACCGCTTATTGCAATTGCTTCTTGCTGTAACGTTTCAATTTCTCTTCTAATAGATTGAACCATTCTTTCATTCGCTTCCAATAAATTTAACTCGTTCTGTAGCATTGGAAGTTTCTCTTCAATAGCTTTTAATTCTTTTACCGTTTCAGCATCTTCAACTTCCATTATCGAATGTTCTTTATTGTATAATGGTTGCCCAGTCTTAATGCATTTGATAATATATTCTTTCTGTAACAGTTGTGGTGTGCGAGTTAGTTTAATTGTGTCACTATAACGCTCTAACTGTTTCATGATATGTTTTACTTGACGAGCTAACTCTATCTGCTGTGAGATATATGTCAACTCTATCTCAAGGTTACCAATCATTTTTCCTAACTCTTCTGCTCGTTCACTATTCTTATTATAAGACTCAATGACATGAATAGAAGCTAACGCCTCTTTAATGAATGGACAATCATCAATTGTACATTCTTTCGGACGTAATTGTAATGTCTTAGCTAATGTTACAGCTCCTTGGTTTTCATGCATTTGTTGTTCGACTTGTTTCAACTCACGTTCTGCACGTTCTTGTGCTGAACTCTTGGAAAGATACATATCTTTTAAATCCTTTAAAGATTGCTTTCCAATGTCTTGTATAATGTTATCAGATATTTGACGCATTGCATCTACAGTATCTTGTATTCCGTCTACCATATTATAAATAGACACAATCTCTGTAGCTGATAATTTTGGAATATCCACCATAATCTTTATGTTATGCTGAATGTCTTTATACTTCTTCATATATAATGCGTTTGCTTTACGAGTCTCTTCTAAGTTATAGTCATTCATACTAAATAACTGTGACTCATGTTCTGATATCTTATTTTGAATTGCATGGAATTTATTCATCTTCGATGTAACAGACTCTTCTAATCGAGACAGCTTTTCTTCATCCAATGCAATTGCTTTTGATAGATGATTCCGTTCTCTCTCTGCATCCTTTGAATGCGTAAAGTTAAACGGACTTGACATTTCTCGTCTTTCAGATTCTTCTATAGAACGATTCACTTGATGTAATTCGTTCATTAATCTATCATACTCACGTTCTAGTTTCCCGTCTGGGTCTAATGCTATAATAGCACCTCTGGCACTATTCATCTCAGCAATTAATGTATCACGGTTTTCATTTAACTTGACAATCTTTCGATCCATCATGTCAATGTCTTCTTTAATAATAGTTGGGTCATCTAGTTTATCCAACTTATCCGTGATATTCTTAATCACACTTTTATATTCACGAACTTTTCCGTTCACATCTTTATATAGTTTTAAATAAGCGTCAGCTTCTGAAATAAACTTACCGATATAATCTTTACGTTTTGTTGCTGACATCTCGATAATCCCACTCATCTCAGCACCCATCTGAATCAAGTTCAGATAATCTATATTGATGCCGAGTTCCATAAACACATGCTCATTGAATGATGTTACGTTACCATTCTCATTTAGTTCCATTGGAACTCCACCTGGCACATGTTTCGCTATAAAGCTTTTCGTTGAATGACCTTCTTTCTTTGGGTCAAAGTAATGCTTGATAATATAAATCGTGCCATCACTCTTTTGAAAATGAATCTCTTTATATCCATTCTTTCCAGCACGAATAAACTTCGGTTTCGATGAACCGCCTTTGGCGAATGGTTGTATTTCATTTTGGATGGTTGATTTCCCACTACCATTCTCACCTGCAAATATAATAAATTTGAAATCCTTTTTACTAAAGTCTAATTCAATAGACTTTAATCCCATCCCATTGTATATTCCAATGTAGTTTTTCAGTTTTAAGTATAGACATTTCATATAATCTCTCCCTGTGTTTAATATTATATTGTCTGGGATTTTGTCAAAAAATAAAAGAATGGACTACCAGCCCATTCTTTCACGATATCTCTTTTCTCCTTTTGCTACAAATTCAACAGCCATTCTAATTGATTCTTCAACCTCTATGAAATCAATTGGGAATGTGCGTGTTCGGAACGTTGTTCCTCTTAATTGTACTGTCCCAATTAAACATTGAGCAACTTCATCAAATAGAATACCTCTATAGTATGTAGCAAAGTGTTGCTCATCTTTATACAATCCATGATGTGTTATTAAATCACGGAATGAATCACGTTGTGAGCACACGATTATATTCTTAGAACGTAAATCCAACACATCCCCGTTTGCATATGAATACGTTCTAGGGCGTGAATGTGTTTTTGTTTTCTTGCCATATTCCATCCAGTTTGGATCTACAATAGCATCTGCCAATGGCATCTTTTTATCATGTGAATGATTTGTTTTACAGAACTCCACACGAATTGGTTCTCCAGTTCTATGATGTACATTCACTCGAATATGATACATTCTAGCAATTTCAAAGAATTTTAAATCTATCTTTACATCATAGTATCTATTAAAGTCCGCATTATAAACTTTAATCACATAATATCCTCTTTTTCTTTCATAGTAGTTATTATACATATATCCGTCTTTGATACTACTTTGTGCAATGTTTTCAACTAGTGGTCCGTATGTTTTTATGTAGTAGGATCTTTTTTGTTCTCCATTTGTTAGTACCAATGTTTTCTCAGTCATTTTAGCGATTGATAATGTTTGCATGTTCTATTTCCCCTTTTATATAGTAATGACGGAAGTAAAGCAGTTAGAGGAATTAATCCTCTAACCGTCTTACAGTTACTTTCCGTACTGGTTCTTTATGTTTTGCTTTCTTGTTTTTCTTCTTTTTCTGTTTCTTGCCTTCTACATGATTCACTCGAATAACACGAGAGATTTTCATCTTCTCATCAAGGTCAACGATACTAGCTCCTTTGTTATAAGGATCATTCTGAATGAAGTAGTATACATCCTCTAGTCGTTGAACCAATTTCTTCGAGTTCTTCTCTTGGTCGTAGAAGTAATCTAATGGACGAATCTTATAATCTGTTCCACTATGATGATTTGAATATAGTTTCTTAAAGTTATCTAACCATGAATCTGGCTCTGGTGTATCATCGAAATACTTACCATACGTTTGCATGAATGGAGTAAAGATACCACCTACGAAACATTCACCCGAGGTCGCTACTCCCGAGCAGTTCTCTTATGAACTTCTACATGTTACCATGCAGTCTAGACTATATCTTCATCTCTTTCGAGATGCTCCCCGTTTCGAACACGCTTGTGCCCTACTCTCTTTCGAGATAGTCGTTGAACCTTTATATACCATACTCTTTAGATATGTATGTCCAAGCCTCGTGACGTTTAATTCTTATTACCAACTTACTTATACCTTTTCTAATCTCTTTATCATTTGGTATATCAAGTTCTCGAAATACATCACGACCTTTTCCACCGCGTGCAATTATTTCACACACTTGTCTAACAAAGTCTTCTGAATGAACTGTAGCATGATTGCGTTTACCATATCTGGGTTTGGCTAAACCTGTACGAAAGGCATGTTGAGAGTTTTCTTTCCCAGTACACCATTCCAAGTTGTGCTCCCAGTTATTAGTCTTTTGTTTTCCATCTTTATGATTAACTTCAATTTGGTCAGAATGTCTTCTTTCACAAAATACTTCAGCTACCAATCTATGTACAAAGAATCCTTTTCGTTCACGACCTTTATGGTCATTCTCAGGAATAATCATCAATCTAATTTTATGATAACCGTCCTCGTTAACAATAGGTTTCAATATCTTAGTAACACCTTTTGTGAAACTCTTTATACGACCAAAGTTGCTAATCTCATAATAGCCAGGACGAATGTTCTGACATATTAATGGTCTCCAAATTTCAATCCGTTCTACTCTTACTTTCATTTTATCTCCTCCTTTTAAGAGGATGGTATATACTTGGCTGCTGATTGTCCCATTGGGATTTCCCAGCAATTAAAGGAGTTTGCTTATAACATCACTGCCATAAGGGGCTGTTTTGTTAACCCTGGATCAGATGAACCTGATGTATTAATATCTAGTCGTCCAACGTGTGATGGGTGAATACCACGATACTTAATGTTAACGGCATTCGAAGAATGCTCACCCAATGAACCTGGACCTTTTGAACTATAACGTAATGCTGTAAAGAAGTCTTGGTCATTTACAGTATTGTCATAACGTAGTAGTGCACTCTTACTCTTGTGCAACTGTTTAATCAATTCATCTGGCGGGAACGTAAGTAGACTGACTAAATCAGCCATCGTTACTGCATTCTTTTTACGACTCAGTAAGGTATTAACCTTATTAGATAATCGACGAATAAAGTAGAATGCAATGTACTCTGCCATACGAATACGCTTGTTGGCTAAGTCCATATTGTCCTTTGCCTTTAGTTCTGAGAAGTTCTGCAACATCCAACGAATGATTGCGTGCATGTTATCTCGACAGAACTGTCTTAGCTTTAAGTTCTTCTTTGTTGTATTATCTAGTAAACGGTAGAACGATACAATTACGTTCTTTCCTTTTTCTAGTTGCCCGTTTGTATTAGATGTAAACTCAGCACCCAAACGAGTTGCCCAATAGTTTATATCATTTGCTTGCTCAATACGGGTCTTTTTACATAACTCGTGAATTGCATATACCATTGATTGGACAAAGTAATCTTTCTCAAATAGATATGCCGTTACACGAATGTATACATGGTTACATTTAAAGTATAAGTGCTCTTTATCATTCCAGTCCGGTTCTTCTACGATGTCGATTGTGCCATCCATATTCATGAACTGAAGTGTATTCTGCATCCCCATTGTAGCCAAGTAATATAAGATTGGACTACATTTCTTTCTAAAGATACAGATGATATAATACGGCACATGGAAGTCATCACCATTGATATCGACTAACTTTCCTGTGTTTCGTTTAATAATATTCGGCATGTACATTGTTTTCAATGTTACATAATCCTTATTGTTATACGTACTGCTATCAACTAATTGATATATTGGATAGAACTTATTACCACCCATCATCAAGTAGTATTTCTTATATTGCTTTAATAGTAGTAGTTCTACTTGCTTATATTGAACTTCTTCATTCAATGTGAGTTTAAAGTTTACTCGTAGCATATTGTAACGTGTTACGTCAATGTTAATATGCTTCTTGATGTTTTTCCCCTTGTTCTTCTTAGACTTTAAATATTTTTCATTAACAACATCAGTGTCGAACTGGGACTCATATTCTATAAACTCATGGTCCAGCATCTTGATATTGTTAATGACTTCTAGGGATTTAAATGCATCCAATATATAATCCACTAGAGGTTCATTTCTCATCCCGTAGATGAGGTCTTCGTTGATCCGTTTCTCGTTAGGATTCTCATATTGTGCTACAAACTTTGCGAAACTAGTCATTAGTCTCCTCCTCATGGATTCTACTTCTATATAAAAAAATAAATAACCGAAATTATTTATTTTCTTTCATTGCCGCTTCGACCATATGTCTCATAGGCGATATTCCAAGTTGCCAATATAATGAACTATCATCAACATCAATGATTGGCATATTATTTGGATTCAATTTTTTATTTATTTCTGAAAGTGTTTCACTTACCACTTTCTGCATGTCTACGGATGTTACTTTCTTTATCACTAATAACACTTCCTTTAAAATAGAATAGTGGTGACCATTTAGTCACCACTATCCATTATTATTTACTCAGCAGGAGCATAGAAGATTTTACTCTTCGTCGTCATCTGCATCGTCTTCAAGTTCTTCTAATTTCTCATCAGACTTGATACGTTTCTTAAGCTCTGCATGAGCTGTGATTCCGATTCCAACGTTACCCGCTGAATCATCCATTCCTTCACGGAACGCTGCTGTGTATTCGATGTAGTCATTCATTACTACTGATACAGGTTCACCAGGTTTAACGTTTGCACCTAGAACTGTACCTACGTGTTCGAAATGACCTTTTAATGTTAACTCCAAGAATTCTGGATCAATTGCAATACGTTGGTTATTCTCCAAGTAAGATGCTAATCCTTCAAAGAATTTCTTGTCCATGTTAATTGTTTTCATAATTGTTTCCTCCAGTATATTGTATAGTTTTTGTTTTTACTTCACTGCTATAATGTATATTTAAAACTTTAATTACTCAGCGTCTTCCGCTGCATCGTTAACTGTGTCTTTCATGTTATCTCCAGCCATTACACCAATACCAAAGTTACCCGCAGATTCATCTACACCTGCACGATAAGATACTGTGAATGAGATGTCATCTCCCATTGTTAATGTAACTGGTTCATCTTCGTTTTTATTTTCTCCAAGCACTTCACCGATGTATTGGTAAGAACCTTTAATGATTTGCTCTAGGCATTCTACATCATTTGGATCATATTCCACGTTTTGGTTTTCTACTAAGTGCTCTGCTAATCCTTCAAAGTGTTCTTTGTTCATTTCGATTTTGTTTGCTGACATTGTAAATTCCTCCTAAGGTTATATAAAAGTTTTTTAGTTTCTTCTACAATTATTTGTTAGATGGATTGTAGAATTTAAATATCTTTATGTATTGGGAAAGAAGTCTCATCTCTCCCAATAATTTGTTTCGGTTCTTGTAATTATTTAACAGGATCTAAAGCTGCAACTTGTTGACCCTGTACAAATCTTACATTTGTTACTTCATCTTCACGTGTAACTTGGCAATCAAACTTTATACCTCCAGCAAATCTGGATAAAGCTTTAATTGCTTTTAAACTGTCCCCACCTTTTGAAATATATGTATACATATGTTTCCCTGGTTCCAGCACTGTGAATTTGGCTCCTAGTGGACGAATGTATCTTGTACCACAACGTTCATAAGCCCATTCTTCTAAACGTTCTGTTGCTTTTACTGTTACACCATTCATACCAAAGTTACGATATATTGATAACTGAGTTGGAAACCCAGCACCACCCGCTGCAAGATCAATTGGAAATTGTTTTGCATATAATTTATCTTTAGTATGAATTGTTTCTTCATATTTCTTTCTATCTTCTTCTGACATCATCATAAGTTCATATAAGTGCTTCATATAATTATTAAACATTGTGTCAAAAGATTTTGTTTGCAATCTAGCGCTTCGTTTTACATCCCCTCTAAAATCAATATAAGGAACATAGTCTTTTCCGAAGTCAAATAGTTCTTCGTATGTAATATCAAATCCTGTGTACACAGTGTTTAAGATATTATTATAAAATGCATACATATGACAAGCATCAAATATTTGTAGCTCTCGTAATGAGCGCTCCCAAGTAATATGCTCTACTTCCGTTCTCAAACGGTCAGCCATTGTTTCTAATGATTCAGGATGTCCTGTCATTATAATTTGTACGTTGTACATTACTTCTTTTGTCATTTGATTCTCTCCCTGGTATATGATTTATTGGGAAGGAGTCTCGGCTTCCCAACAGCAATTGTTCCCAATTATTTATTGAGACTCACATCAATAATATATAGTTAAAACGTATGTTAATATTTATTATTGATATTTCTTTCTTGACTTACCATTCTTAAATATTAAATGCCAGCCATTTGTTAAGATTTGAACTTCGTCTGAGATTTGTTCTCCTGTAGAGAATTCAAATTCTAACTTTGGAAACTCCTTAGATAGTTTGCGAATAATAGTTTCATTTAAACCATTTCTAGGAGTTGTAAATTTATAAACTTGTGTACTCTTTTTGTCTTTCTTTAACTCGATTCGTAAAGACTTTACAGCCTTTAAATCTAAGCCGTATGTTTCTTGACACCATTCATCAAATGATAAATGATCTGGAACAGCAGGCATCCCACTTCTGAAACGAATAAAGTTATTCGGAGCAACGATGTTTAAGAATGAATATTCCGTTACATGTTGCTTTGCAAACTTGCGTTTATGTTTCTTCGTTTCTTCCCATTCACTATCGCTCATGTTTTTATATTCAATAGCAAGGTTAAGCAATAATACTAAAGACTCTTCCATACTTTTGTTATAAAATAGTGTCGGGTCAATATAAATATATTGATAATTTTCATATAACACATCTAGCAAATCTTTCATAAGATAACCATTGTGTTGCATCTCAACAAACTCTTTTGCCGATAATGTTGAATCCAGGTACATATAAAAGAAGTCTAATTTCTTCAAAGTTTGAAATGCATACGACTCAAGCATTGCTTCAGTTGATGTCATGAATTTATCTTTAAACTTCTTCAATTGTGTTGGATTACCTTTAACTGTTAATGTGTTATAGAATTTAGTAATGTGTGTTGACATAATAAATCTCTCCCTTAGTTTATATTAGTTTAGTTTTTTAACTTTAACTTCTCTTACAAAATATTCTGGTTCTGGGAATCTGTCTGAGAATGTGATTTCGTCACATTCTTCAACAGTAATTTCAAATGCATCATCCCAATACTTCTTTAAATCTTCTCCTTCTGGTAAATATGCTACGATGATAGCAAAGTCCCATCCTTCACCACTCTGCCACCAAGGATATCTTGGATTGAATATAAGTGGTCTAGGGTCTTCTAAAGAGTATGTATAGAAGCGATAACGTCTCCAAGGTTTATTATTCATTTTTATCCTCCTCATCAACATGAATCACTTTTATACCAGCAGCTTCTTCTATCACATGAGACATCTGTATAAATTCTACAGTACCCAAAATGATAGTTCCAATAAGTACAGTATCATCCTTTAAATCAGGATGATCTTTTATGATATAATCTACTGCTTCCTCTGCTTCATAATCAGTACCGGCTGGTACTGTATTAATGAAATTTAGAAACGATTTGAATACTTTTTCTTGTATTTCCAACTTTGGTGCTATACCATATTTATTATGAATAAAAGATTGTAAATCTCCCGCTTTAATATACATCATTTATTTAACCTCCAATTGTAAATGAATACTTTCAGCTATATTTCTTAAATCATGTGCTTCTTGAAGTTCTTCCTCCGTTTGATATCTATCAAAGTGATGAAGATAGAATTGTTCAATTTCAAATTCTTGTTCTGCTATTGGTCTCTCTTTTTCATAAATCATAAATCGCGGTTCCCACCCAAGATTAATTCCTGTAAATTCATACGTTGATAAATTAATATTGGATATCTCACGTTTATTACATATAGACATAATAGCGTAAAATAATTGTTTATAATATAATTCAATTGTTTTTAATAATAATATCTGAGCGCCTTTTTCACTAACATCCTCAAATAATGCTAACTCTTTTGTAGTTTTAATTGTATTGCGATATATCGTGTCAGTTATAATTGAGAAAAACTTTTTTGGTAATGATTTTTCAAATACTGCTAACGGTATACCAATGCGTTCAGCATGTTCTACCAATATGTGTAATTCATTAATCTTACAGTATCTAGCTCTTGCATTATATTTTCTTTTGATTTCCACTGTTACATTACCTCCAATTGTAAATGAATATCATGAGCAATCTCTTTCAGAGTTTGACATTTATCTATATCATACTCATTCATATATTCGTTTACAGTAACAATCGAATGCGGTAGAAATTCAGCCGCTTCATTTTCATATATATTAGCAGCTTTAACAAAAGCTGGCGCGATTTCTTCTATTGCATATTGTTTCAATTTATTACATAACATTTTCTGTGCACGATGGCAATCGGAAATATTTTCTTGTATATATGCCGCATATTCCGTTGTCGTATTGAATAAATTTTGAATCAATAATTGATCGAATAATATATATTCGTAATAAGATAATTTTTTAGATAGTTTAGCTTCATCGTATTTGAAACCATTCACTAGTATTTCTGCATACATTTGAATGTCATCTGCTATATGTGTCTTGTCTAATGTTATTTGTCTTTTAATTTTCATATTCACTAACCCCTTTATAAGTAGTAATCTTTAATTACTCTTTTCTTGTTTTTCTGCATATTTAATCATATTTAAACCGATATGAAATATCATGGCTTTTCTTATCGGTGGCAAGTTCTCACCATAATTGGTGAGAACGTAGTTTTGATACTTTAATTTCTTTCTTACTAAATTTCGGCTTTGTTCCATTACGATAAACCGATGTGTTGCGAATAATATTGTACGTAATACTTCTGGCTCTATTAATGGAGCGCCACATTCTTTGTGTAAATATTCTCGGATGTCTGCGATGTCTTTTATATAAGTTATTAATCGTCTTTCACTCACATTAAACACCCCTTTATGAATTAATCCTCTTTTACAATAAGTAAATCTATTACAAGACTTCCATGTGTAGGACATATGCTAAACATGTCATTTTCATCAGTTGGATATGCTGGTAACACTTTTCCATCCACATTTATTTGCATTTTAGCTTTATCTGGAAGAACAGCTGCTTCATACCACACAGTCTGTTGTGCTAACCATCCACCAATAAATCTTTCAATGATATTAGTTTCCCAGTCTTCGTTTAAACTAATCTTTCCTTTCTTTTGAATAAATCTTGCAAATAAGTAATCCCCATGTTCACTTTCTGTGAATTCATGTTTATCTCTATCATAATCACCTGGTGTTGAATATACAGCAAGCATTGTCTCTGACTGTAGTAGAATATTTAAATCAATATTATCCGCGATACTACCATATAGGTAGAATGGATTTTCTGGTTTCATTTGCTTAAATCCTTCTGGAATTACACCCGACGGTGTAACTGCTGGATTATCAGTAGGCTGGAATAATTGATTGCCTTTAATGTTTTTGATATTTACGTTAAGTAATGATTTTGGAAGCTCACGGGTTTTTCTTACTTCCTTAGCTTCTTCATTCTTATCATATGCTTTTTCCATTAATCTCTTTACATTCTCATATGTCATGATAACATCAATAACGATGTTACCTGCTTTGCTTGCCAGTCCGTACATTGATCCTACTTCATACCAAGCGGCATGAAGATCAATGAATCTGCTTAGCTTTGTTGAAAGATAACCATTCTCACCCCAAGATATATCTGTAATTGGTGTTTCGCGAGCATCTTTAAATCGGAAGAACATGTAGTCTCCTGAATTATCCTCTACGAATTGATGTCTAGGTTTTTGTGTATAGTGACCTCTCATAGCAGTCATTGTTTCCATATGATTATCATTCAAATCTAATACTTCAGCCCATTCTGCAATAAAGCCTTTGTCTACTACTAATGGATGTACCATAAATTTAAGTCCTTGGTCTAAGTAGTTAAATGGTGTAGCTACTGGTAAATTTGATACTGAAAATCTTGGACCTTCTTGACTGTTATAGTTAGGTACGATTTCTACTGTAGTTGTTAATGCGTTTGTCATAATAATTCTCTCCCTTGATATATGTGTTTTATATTAGTATAGTAAGAACGATTAACTCGTTCTTACTTTTTCTTCAAACTCTGCTCTTGAGATAACTTCAATTCCTTTGTCAAGAGCTTTTGCTATTTTCTTTTTAGATGTATCATGTGGATTAGATGCTACTACATATTGAACACCTTTGAATCCACTATCTACTACTTTGTATCCTTTTGATTCACTTAGTTTCTTCAATTCACTATCTCTGAAGCCTGTGAATAATACTTTTATTTTAGAAGATTCATCTTCCACATTATTCTTAGAATGAACTAAGTTTCCTGTGAATACTTCTTGTGTTAAGTATTGTAAATCCTTCATTGCATCTGTTAGTCCATCAATGAATTTATTTAACTTCGCATCCTTAACACCTGCTGTATTAATTGTGCATACAGAGTATGGATTTCTCATTACATCTTGCAATGTAAACCATTGTAAGATTTGCTGACAAGTCTTAGCTCCTGATACTCCTAATGCATTACATAAATCATAATCATTAAGTGGTTCTACCATAACGCGACCAATCTCTGATTTGATTTTATTTACTTTGGTTTCTCCGAAACCATCTAATTGTAACATCGCAGAATAATTCATATTGAATATAGAAGGAACGTCTGTTAATATTCCTTCATCATATAATCTTACGATTGTACCATCTGCGAAATCTTTAATGCCTAACGCTTTTACAAAGTAAATGATTTTATTTAAATGCTTGACTGTACAATCTTTATTCTTACAGAAGTAGTTTGCACCTTCTCGTACAAGCATTCCACCACAACTTGGGCAATCGTCAGGATATCCAATCGCTGGTCCTTGTCCATTGTGTCTTACTGTCGGTTCTACATATGGCATAACATCATGGTTATAGCTCACTCGAATTGTATCACCTAAGTGTAAGTTCATTTTCTCGAATCTTTCATATGATGATAATGTACTATGATTATGTACAGTACCATTCAATGTAATCGGAGCATAGAAAATAATCGGAGTTAGTAAGCCCGTTCTACCGACTGTTACTTCAAAATGCTCTACTGTCGTTTCCACTGAATCTGGTGGGAACTTATAAGCCGTTTGATATTGATTGATTGCTCCAGTACGACCTAATGCCTCTCGTACTTCTGGATTCAATACATCAACTACAACTCCATCAATTGCAAATCCTAAACCAGCTCGATCATCTCTGACTTCTGCAATGAAGTTATGAACTTGAGCTAGTAGTCTTGTGAAGTTGCTTTCTTCAAATTCTTTGAATCGTAGATTCATATTTGTTGCGAATAGTTTATTAATAATACTATACGGAACTTCTTCACCAGTATCTGTTACTGCATATAATGGAACTGGTGTTAAATACTTCGCATACTTTGCACCCTTACTTGCTGAGATAATACTTACTACAGCACTACGTAAGTTCGCATATGTTTTACCTCTTTCTTTTGAGTATGCTTCATAGTTTGCTTGTGTCATGATTAACTCTGTCTTTAACCCATAGTTAAAGTTCTCGTTAATTGCATTCTTGTAAGTGATGTGTTGTAATAAATGTGTTAAATCTGTTCCTTCACCATCATCACCACGAGAGATACCAGATAATACTTTACCCGTTGTTCTGTCAATATCTTCTGTTAAAGATACTCCATCATATTTCAATGATAGACGTACACGTAATGGTGACTTCGCATAAGCACCGCATTTACGTAAGAATGATTCTACGTCTTTTACATTGTTTTTCTTCTCATCATTATCACGAGTGTAGATGTATTTCGCTTTATCTAATGTACCACGTAATAACGGATATTTATGCTCTGCGTCTTTTGTACGACGTCCTACGATAAATAGTTTTGCTTCAACTGGTTCTTCACGATAAGCCTTAAATTTATCTAAGGTTATATCATACAACTTATCGCTTATAAACTCCTTTCCGTTTTCATAAAGCACTTTCATAGCTTTGATAATATTTTCAACGGAATCTAACATTTCATCTATTTTTTTCTCTTTACTTTCAGAGACGAATCGTTCCATATAATTTTGAACGCTTGCTTTCTTCAGCGTCTTCTTCGCTTCTTTTAATTTACCTTTCTTCGCAAGCTTTAATGATTTCTCGAATAGGTCTTCTTTTGACACCTCAGTGTTTTCTCCACTTAATCTTCTAACTGTCACTTTTCTAATCTGAGTCATTTTTAATTCCTCCTGTGTAGTAAATATACTCTATAGTATGTTTTGAACTTGTCGTTCAATCTCACCTCTATAATATATATTCAAATAGATTGTTGGATTTTGCGTATATGTATAAAATTGGCAAAAAAAGAACTAGGACAAAAGTCCTAGCTCATTAATCGAACCTGCACGTCTAAACACTGACCTGGTCCTAATTTAATAGGTTCAAATTCGACTGGTGTGTATACACATAGTTTCACACCGTTACGTGTAGAATCATTGTAGAATGATTCATAATGTTTTTCTAAAAGTCCTAAATCCATAAGTTTTGTAAGTCTACGATAATATGCTTGACGCAATAATTTATCTTTCAGCTTTAATGGATTTGATTTTGCTAAGTCAACAGACGTTCGATCCCCTTTTCGAACATAATCCATTACCGTTTTGTAGTCCGCTGGAAGATAAGCTTCATTGCGAGTAATACGCACTAAGTTTAATACACTTGTTAATCTCCCAGTTGTAGAAATACCTGCTTTTGCTTTACGTGTTGAAATGTGTTTTGCAATCGTAGTATTTTTTCTTTTTACATTTTTAGTCGCCATCTTTAATGGTCCCCTCTCCACTTATAGGTAATCATACATTTATGTATATTAATTAATAGTTGTATTTATTTTAAAATAAAAGAGAATAAGACCGAAGTCTTATTCCGCTTTAAATCCAAGCACATTGTCTACTACAAAATTCACCGATAAGAATTTATTTTCAGGATTACCTTCTATTTCTGTGAACTCAAGTTGATACCAACGTGTCAATGTCTCAATAGCAAAATGCTTTGAAAATGCGAGCATCATTGCATTACTCAAGAGTTTATGTAATTTAGTTGGATCATTTTCTCCTGAGTATATAACGTCACAACGCGTCATTTTAATCATTATTTGTTTATTTCCATCCATATCAAATGTAGCTGGTTCTCCATTCTTTCCTTTTGTAAAGTCACCTAACATGTAACTATCAATTGATATATTTTCCCTTGGTTCTAATAATTCTTCTAACTTTTTCATATTTTTAGCATATTGGAAAATATCGTAATTAGGTGACAATGTCATTGTAACGCCTTCTACAGTTGATTGTTTCTTACTTGTGTATTGTATAGTTTTCATAATTTATCTCTCCCTTAATATAGTAAAATAAGAGTAGACCATTGGTCTACTCTCCTTTATATTCAATTGTAGTATCTTTCAATGCATTAGGTAAAACTAAACTAGCATGGAAAATACCTGGTTGTAGTTTTCCTTTTTCAAAGATGTCTTTATTAGCATTTGATAAAGGAATAATTTCACCTGAACTGCTACGTTCAAATAAGACAATTCCTGCTTCATACCATGGCATCATGAAGTCCATCATTGGATTCGAGCTAACCAAACGTTCTACATTACGAAGCAATATTTCTTTGTATTCAAAGTGTTCAATTTCTTTCGTTGGATCATATACATGTAAAAGTATATCGTTCCCAATAACATCTTCTTGAAAACATCTCATTGAAAGCTTTCTTGGGTTATTTATGCACGTTTTCAAATAATAATTGCCTCTCACAACAGCACCTATTTCTAAATGCGGAAGTATATCATATTTCTTTTTAATTTCTTCAATAACATCATTTGTTATACCTTCCGTTATATGAACTTCAGTAGGTATAAATAATCCTGCGGGGAAAATACCGCTTGGATTATATGATGATTGTAATGCTAATCTGAAAAGTGTTTTACCATTCAAATCTCTCTTATCTAAAAATTGCCCTGTAGTTGCTGGATGTTTATCTGCTGCCATTATGTTCTCCCCTTTATATAAAAGAAGAGTAGACCAATGGTCTACTCATCATCATTATCATCAAAGATAACACCTTCTAATTCATCACCGGCTTCTAGATTTTCTTCCCCATCTTCAACGGTAATTCGTAATCCAAGTCCCATTGATTTTAAGTATACGGCTAGAATCTCAGATGCACGGTTCTTTGCGTTATCAGTCATTTCTACATCTTCTAAATCTAATACTGCGTTGTCATATAATTGCCCTGTATCTTTTCGTCCCATAACAGATGTACTGTACATCATAGACATGTATGTTAGTAGTTCTGGATGTTGAGACATCATTAAGTTTGAATACTCCATCTCACCCATACGTACTGGTGTCTTTTGATAGATGGAACGATGATGCTTATTGGCAATTGATTTTGATGGCAAGTCTTTACTGTTTGAGTACCCTGTACTACGTGCAGAGAACTTACCTTTCGGAGCATGTTTCAGTTTCAGTATGTACTTACTTCCGATAACAAGTTTGTTCATTAATTTGATCTTACGACCAAATCGGTTAATATAACATGTGTATGGTTCGAAACCATATTTCTTATAGATGAGTTTGAACTTATCTAAAGTCATGTTATCATACATTGGTGGTTGGTGAAGCATAATTCCATTCTCTTCGATATCCTCGAAGAACTCTTCCTTATCTTCTTCACTCAATGGTGTGTAATAGTTTACTAACGCTTGTGCTTGTTTTGGATTCACATCATTAATAAATTCAAATAATAAGTTCTCTTTCTCTGTCAATCCAGACATTTCTTCCAAGCGTTCTTTTACTCTGTTTCCTAAGAAGTTTAACTCTAGTTCATATAGCTGACCTGGGTTTAATCGGTTAACTACACCTAGAACGTTGAATATGGCATCTACACGGACACCTGTTTCTGTATAAGGCATTTCATCATCAGGCACGATGTGAGATATTACTCCTTTATCACCGTAGCGTCCTGATAACTTATGACCTACTGTAACTTCACATTCTTTCTCAATTGTGAACTCAATCACCATATTACTGAACGATGAATTGTTTCCATCTTTCCAGCTTGTTTCTGGATCTAAGATATCTTTGGAACGTTTGTATAGGAAGTCAAGTTCTTCTGTGTACTTATTGTTTCCTTCAAACATAATCTTTCCAAGCTTCTCTACGATCTCTTGACGATAACGTAACTCGTTATCATAATACTTCATGATTTGTTTATTATATAGAGCTTTCGGAATTTCATCGTATGGTTTATTACAATAGATATTAATATCTACCACACGTCCTCCAGCATAGAATGTTGTATCATTTCGGAAGTTTGGTTTTTGCATATTCTCAAACTTCAAGTCATATAGAGATTGTGAATATGTGATTCGGCGTTTACATGCCAGTAGTGTATCAGCATTTACTTCTTCACCGATATCTGGGAACGCACGATATTCTTCTGAATCTCCATATAGATTAATCAATAAGTCGTTGTCATTTAGCGAGATACGAACGTTCTCTACTTCAACTGACTTTAATCTCTTTTTAACTGATTCGGAAATAACGATTGCATCCTCTATCGTTCGGTTATCAATTGTATACATACAGTTTACATTTAACCCATAACGATAGTTCATATGCTCGTCGAATGATGTACTACGGAATAGAACTTCTCCTGCATCAATTTCATCTCCGACATCTTTTCTATCAATCACATCATTGACATACTGGTAGCCGTAAGACTCTGTTAGTCGTTCACTACTTCTTTTCTCAATGATGTCAAATTGTTTCGTTGTTCTATTATACACAATTAACGTATATAGATGGTCTGGATTATCTGCGAATTTAGATATCTTATCAATGACCAACATATCGTTCTCAGCTCGATAATAGGCTGAGCTATATTTCCCTACGATTCCCTCGTAGTTTGTAAACATTTTTGGAATCTCTGGATTCGTTAATACCAGCGTCTGGTCAAGCTGGCTACTAACCATTATGGCACGAGATGAGTTTACTCGGTTTGCCATTGTTAATAAATTCTTGCCAAGGATGTCATCTTTCCCCTCATATTTCTTGTCTAGTTCTAGCATCTGTTCTTTAATATTTTTGATTGACATCTTAGAAATCACACTCCTTAATTCGATGTTATGATGTTATTCATTCGTTACAATAATATATATTTATAAGTTAAGACAAAAAAATTTACTATGAACCCAAAAAAAATAAGGTACTAGGTTGGAGCCTAGTACCTTGTCCAGAATTGTTATACCGTCCATTTGGAGATGGGTTATGATATAACAGGTTGAGAGAATCACTCGGTTTCACATCCCAATAGGAAACCGAATAACTGAGATGAATAATAGATATTGTGGTATCTATATTCACCTATATAATATATAGCTTATTATCTAAGTTATTACGTTTTTGGTAAATTACTTATTAAAGATATCAAAGATTTTGATGATTACTTCAATCTCTTTATCCATCTCATAATGTTGAGACTCAGGAAGGTAGATTGCTAACTCCTTCTGAATCTTTGTTTTTGTGCTATCGTCAGTTGTAATCTCGATAGCCGCTACTTCTGAGATTGAGAAGTTAGCAATTTGAGAATCTGATTTCTTTTCAGAAACTGTTTCTCCAAACATGATTGTTCTGTCTACTACTTTACCTAACTCAACGTCACCTAAGATAACGTGGCAGCTTTGAGATAGACGTTTATTCTTAGCCATGTTACTGCACATGATTTGAATCTCTTTATTCATTGCTTTCTCTGAGAACTTCTTAGGAGTTTCATAAACTCCAATACGATATTGCTGAGTTAAATCCATGTGGTTTACAATCTTTTCGATTTGTTGCTTGTTTAAGTAACCTTTCGTACGTTTGATAATTGTACCGATTAGTATTGCCTTTCTTTCTCCTAATGTGATTGTTTTAAATTCTTTTACTTGTGGTTGCATGTTAATAATCTCCTCTCGATTTTTAAAAGTTATTTTAATAATTTTGTTGTCCCATTCGTACTGGGGTGCTAAAATTCATTTGTCTATTTGATGGTATAAATACATGTAGTGTATCTGTAATTTCATCTAAACGTTTTGGTGCATCTGCGATGCTTGGATAGCTAAACTCGCAAGTAGATTTTGTCTGGATCATAATAACTCGGTCAAGATTATACTCCGGTTTTATGGCTTCTACGACAGTGTTCTTTTCTAATGTACCATTTACTCTGAAAGATGTTTCGACAACAATTTGTCCAAACTTAATGTTTTCGTCTCCGATAAGAGGTTTGATAATCTCTTTCTCTTCTGTTAGCATCATTGCATCAGGGCGTGTTATAATCTTAACCGTTTTCTCTGTACAAGCATTTCGAATAAATGCATCTTTACATCCTATTCCATAAACTATAACTCGTTCTACTGATGATTCAATCATTAACACTTTCATTAGTATAGAATATTCTTCCCATGTTGGGATGTATTCTGAAACGCCTAATACCTTATCTGTATTTAATGATTTGATAGCTTCTTTTGTTGTTAGGATTGTCATATTAATTACCTCTTCCATTTATAATATAGTGAGTAGAGCTTTTGGCTCTACTCTTTTTTATTTGATTTCTGATTCTTTTAACGATATTGGTGCATATGTTTTAGGCACACCAAAGGAACTCATGCGAAAACGTGGTATGAAAATATGAATCTCAAGTTTATTGCCTGTTATTTCAGTTCCACTTTTTGTTGAGCGCATTACACGAACAATTTGTAATTCATTTTTATTAAATACAGGAGCATTTGTGAGTTCTCCTTCTTTTACCTTAGTTTCACCATCAGAGAAAACAGAGCCACTTTTTATTCCTACTCTTAAATCTCCTAATACAGGTTTAACTAAAACACTATATTCAATTTCAGGCGCCGCCATATTATGTGTTTTAATTGTTGTATATGAATTGTAACAAGCATTTTGTATGAATTTTTTAAGTGCTAATCTATTTTCTGTTTTATCAGAGTAGACATGTACTGCGTCTATCACGTATATATCTTGCAATTCTGCAAATAATAAGTTGAATTCATTTTGTGATAACATGAAGTCTTTTTCTCCTAATGTGATTGGTGAGAATAAAGATTCTAAAGCTTCTTGATGAGTTAATGTAATCATTTTAATATTCCTTCTTTCGTTTTATAGTTGAGTAGAGCTTTTGACTCTACTCCTTTTTATAGTGCTGGAAGACAAACGTGTAATTCCATTCTTTGCATTGGTTCATAACCAGCTTCCGTTCGTATTACACGATGTACCATTGTTACAATTAATTCATTTTTAACCATCATACCTGCATGAGAATCTCTTGTTTCCATTGATTCTTCTTGATTGAATTTGAATCCTGGTTTATCCCTGAATTCTAAATTTCCAGATTTATTACCAATTTTAACGTCACCCAATACATGAGTAACATCTACCTTATAATAGTTTTCATCAAATTCCATTCCAGTATTATTTAAATGATAATGTGTAAATGTTGCATCTGTAGCACCATTCTGACAGAAGCGGTCTGTCTCATATTTATCATCATATACGTATACTGAATCAAATGCATTGAAAGTGAATAACTCTAATAGAATTTGTTTTTCAAACTCGGTTAATTGTAACTCCTTAGAACCAAATGGCTCTGGTGAAAAGATTGATTCTAAAGCTTGTTCGTTAGTTAATGTTGGCATTTTAAATTCCTTCTTTCTTAAAAATTAGTAGGATAGAGCTTTTTGCTCTATCCCTTTATCTGATTCTGGTTTATTAAATTCTGTTACAAATCTGCTTTGTGGAATGTATACATAAAGTACACAACCATCATTTGTTTGTATTTCTTTACCGTTGTTCATTGTAACGATAGTATCTGTTGATAGGGTCATAGTAACTTGACTACTATCAGCAAAGCAAGCAACACGTTCTTCTTCTTGTTGCACCAATGGGACATAAACATCTCTTACGAATCCCATATACACTGTACCTACAATAGTCTTTGTTCTGCGCTTTTCCATACGATGAGGTGTATAGATGATATCACTGTTGTAACATCCTAGTCGCTTAAAAGAGTTGAACTCTTTCTCTCCAAAGAAGTATCGAACACCAGTTACTTCTTTGTTATCAAACACTTGTTTTTTAAGCGTTCTGCGTTCTTCGTTTACCAGTAGTTGATAGTGTGGTAAACTTTCATTGTGACACTTGTTAATGAAATCTTTTCTAGTAAATAATTGCATTGTGTTCTGCTCCCTATAACACATACATTCTTTTGATGTATGAGAATAGTTGTTATGGACAACTATTAAACCGTTATTATAGTATATTCACTACTATAATATATCACCATTTAGTCGTTTGTTACGAATTTTACTAATGCATTAACATTAGGCTTATAGATGTGTAATTGATGTGACACATCTGTTGTACGTTCGCCTGATGTATCTATGTCTGAAACAATAATAGTTCGTCTAAATATATAAGATTTCAACGGATCGAATTCTTTTGGATCTGTTGTATCTGTAATGAGGCATGTGCGTCTCTTTTTAAATAACTGCACTTCACTCTGAGACGTCTCCATCATCCCAAATTTAATATGACCATATAGATTTACACAATCTACAGCCACTTCTCGACGCTCACCATTTTCCTCTCCAATGTAACGCTCGTGGTGTAGGAATCCATTTGTAAAGATATGCTTTTCATCCACATCATTCATATTATGTAAAAAGATTTGCTTATAATCTTCATTGATAACGTTTTCCAATTTTAGATAAAAATGAACAGCATCAATGTCTCCTTCTGCAAGAATCATTCTTGAGTTCTTTTCTTTTAATTCTTTGAAATGTTGTCTAAATATTTCTACTTGTTCATCTGCATACACATACATTATTTAGTAACCTCCTCAGACTTATTAAGAACTGGTGGCACATAGATGTGTAAGAAGTATAATGGTTTATCACTTTCTTGTACACGTGTTTCCACATCTTTCGTTGTGTTATAACATTTTTGTAGAACGATGTGGATGTCATGTCCATCGAATTTAGCAAATACATTTGTTTTGCTTTCCACCATCTCAGTTTGACCTGTATAAATTTGTTTAACAGTAAGATGGACGGTTTCTCTACCTAGTATTAATTCCTCTGATGAATCTATATCACAAAGTGTTGGATACTTTGTTTCTGTTTTAATATGTGTAATTTTATCATCTGGTGTAAATTTACCTTTCTCTGTAACTGGAACTGTCATGTTAATTTTTTGGCACACTTTCCTAAAACTAAAATTATCTGATAATCCTTCAACATCAGTTACACCATAGAAGTGAACCAGTTTGATTTCGGTTTCTGTATCTTCTAATAATGACTTAATTTTATTCAAGTGATCCTCTGTAAAAGTCACTTTGCTATTTTCAGGCAGGAATTTATCCAACCCGTCTTTTCCGATATGTTCTAGCACAAGTTCTTTAGATAATGTTAACATTTTATTTCTCTCCCTCTGCAAATTTTATAGTTAATTTATTTGGATAATATATGTGTAATTCATCCCAATGACCTTGATATTCAGAAAGTTCATATGCTGGTTTATCATGAGGTCTTTTGTAAATCGTATAGTTCACATTAGCTACAATAGGCTCATTATAATCAGCCTTCTCATCAGCTAATTCTATTTTCTCATCTATGATTGTCTCTAACTGTTCGCCAGTTCTAGTCGTATGTTTGAAATATTTAATATCCTTTTTATTAGGTGTATATTGACCTGATATTATTTGGATATCTACTTCAACATATTTATCACCAGGTTCATTGTATGTAGCTACTCTTTTAATTGTAGTCTCTTCTAAGAATTTGGTAAGCTCGTTTGGACCACAGTAGAAAAATACTTCATCAATTGATTTAGAGTCTACATGATCTTGTATTTTTGTAATTGCCTCGTCTTCTATCAATCCTTTATCCCTAAGGTCGAATAATTTTCCATTAAGACGATTCATTCTTAATTCGACTTGTTCAAGTCCTGCAATTCTTTTATCAGATTTTGTAATTGATGATAACATACAAATCTCTCCCTTCGGTTTCTCAATACTATGTAGAAGAAGTTTTAAAACGATACAAAAAAAGGAGAGTAGACCGAAGTCTACTCTCTTTTAGTATTTATCACGAACTGTGATATATGCACCATGAATCCATTCGTCATTATCAGAACAGTACCAATCACCTTGGCGAGTCCATAAACGAACTTGTGCACCGTTTTTAAGTTGCTTTTTAACTGGGAAGTTTGTACCTGGACCTGTACGTACATTCAATACAGTTGCTGTAATAACAGCTCCACCAGGGATGAAGTCTCCACCTACATCAGAACGAACCCAACCAGGTCCCAAGTTCCACCAGATGTAACCGTCTTCACCTTTAGTATAACCGTAGTATAAATACTCGATTTTGTCAAGTGAAGGATTAACAATTGCTGAATTTGTAGATGGTTCTTTACGTAAACGTACGCCAGTACCAGTCACTTTTACGCGACCAATTGGTAAACCTGCGTTTCTATCCACAAGTTCTCCAGTATCAGGTGCTACACTTGGTGGCACAACTGGTTGTTTACCAATATACCAATCAAGTGTTTTATCACCTAATAACATATTTACGTCAGCACGTGTTTGGATACCTGGAATGTTACCATACTCAGTGTATTGCCAAATGTCTACGCGCATTTTTGGTTTTGGTCCAATTGGTTCTGGTGAGTTACCAGCAGCATAACGTGGAACCCAAACGAAGTCCGCGTCAACTTTATCCATACGGAATTCATCCCATACGTGATGACCAGTATAAAGACCAACTTTCCATCCTTCTTTACGTAGCTCATCTACATAAGCTTGCGTTGCTGGAAGCATTAAATCAGGACGACCTTTGATTGTTAACTCTTCGACATCGACTACTAAGAACTTAGCATCTTTGTCTGCACGTTTCATAAAGTCACGTGCTTCAACACGAGCATCTTCGACGCTTACGAATAAAGCATATGCATAGTGTCCGAATGGTACACTATATTGCTTACATCCTGCTACGAAGTCTTTGTACTTACGGTCAACAGTGTTAGAGCCGTATTGTACACGAATGATTGCTAAGTCAAGATATTGACTAGCTGTAGCCCAGTTTACAGTATTGTGATGAGAAATATCAACGATGTAACCCATTTATATCCTCTCCCTTTGCAATATTGAGACTCATTTTGTGAGTCTCAATATCATGTTAAGGACAGGAACATAGCTTTTGGTCAAAACGAATACAAAAAAAAGAAGTAGCATTAGATTTATGCTACTCCTTTACCACCCATTAACATTTTCATCATACGCAATTGTGGGATGAAAATATGGACAGTCTTAACCATTCTACCAGTTGCTTCGCTTACACCTTGTGTGTAAACTTTTGAGATACTTACAGGATTTATAGTAAAATCTTGTGGCATAACATTTTTGAACGCTTGTCCATCTTTTACACCAGCATAGAATTTAATAACTTTGATTTCGTTGGATAAACTAATTTCATCCATTAAGTCTAGAACCTCAACCTCAGTCATCATGCCAGTCTTGATGAACTTATCATACACCATCTGTTCGTTCATTTGCATCTGACGTAACATTTGACTTCTCGAATAAGTTTCCATTTGGTATTTCTTCTCCTATCATCACTCCTGGGCATTTCCCATTGAGAGTGAACTATTGTTATGGACAATAGTAAAACCGTAATTTTGTTGTATTCACTAATATAATATGTATTCGAGAAGCCCCTTGTTACGATTATTTCAATAGCACATTTACTATGACCCAAAAAAATAAGGTGGGTTGCATTCCCACCTTACATACGGTTTTGTGGAATGAAGATGTGGACAGTTGTAGCGACACTTGATGAACGTTTATTCATATGAATAAACTCAGCGTTCTTTGTCGTTGTTACAACCATTGCACTTTCCTTCAAATCAAAGGCACCGTAAGAGCCTGAAGTAGAATGTAAATCTGAATCATAGTTCTTTGAAATCTTTACTTTCTTGACATCTACTTCACCGTAGATGACTTTGTTTGTTCTCATGCGAATCGTAGTCACACCTTGTTGCGTGTGTGCTGATTCAATATCTGTACAACATTGTTTAGCGAATTCTTGTAATCCGCGTAAACCCATATATAGCTTAATATTAGTGTATGCTACATTGTTGTTTAATAACTGGACAAGTTCTTTAAACTCTCCGTGTTTCATATGACGCGCAGTAAACCTAGCTTGATCTCCAAACAAAACATCATTTCGGTGAACGGTTTGAATAAAATCGGTAGCTCTAGTTTTAAGTGTAGTCATAATAATCTCTCCTTTTTATCATCAGGTGAATTTTTTATCACGTGAAGGAATATTGTTTTGGACAACATTCAAACCTATTTTTGTAATCTTCACTAATATAATATATCACCAGGAAAGGGTTTATTACGTTTCTTGATTTCCGATTTACTATGACCCCAAAAAATAAAGACTATAGGCTAAGCCTATAGTCTGTTTTGTGGAATAAACAAATGGATTGTATCTGTCACTGATTTTGTCATATCACCTTCTTCAAGAGGCATTGTTTCAACTTCCTCTCTCACAAGCGTATACATGATACCACCCCATTTCTTTGTTATCCCAGCATCTCGTCTCACACTCATTCCTACCACTTTACCATGAATGCGAGTTTCATCTAATAATCCTAACTTAATAGGACCTTCGGTCGAAATGACTTTTGCATATTTATCTCGAACTTCTCTAAATACAGAGATGTGTTGTCTCACCTTTGTGCAACCTACTTTTAAGAATGTAGGTTTTGCATCATCACCAATGTATAGAATAACTTCATCAGGATCAAATGCTTTTGTTTTACTATCTAAACCAATACGCTCATCTTCTTGTACATAACCTTTTGGACCTAATGCTCCTAATGATTTGAATAATTGCTCGAAGTCAGTTGTATGCTTTGAATACACGCTAATATTATTTGCTTCAATTTTCAAATTAACCATTATAGTCTCCTTTACATATTCAACCTTTTACTGAATATGATATATTGTTATGGACAATATACAAGCCGTATTTGATATAAAAAATAAAAGGTAGGGAATGGGGTACCCTACCTTTTATGTGTTACTTTGTTTGTTGATGCAAACGGTTTTGTGGAATAAACACACGTAACACAGTTTTAAATGGTGTTGGCATGTGTCGAGTTCCTCCTAATGTGTAAATCGCTTTTCGTTCACTATGAACACATTTTGTAACAACAAGATTGTCAGCATTAATTAATGGTTGACGATGTGTCACAATATTGCGATTTACCTCAATAAACTCACCTAATTGAACATGACCCATTACTGGCGTAATTTGAGTCACATTAGTTTGCTCTGCACCGGGTTGAGATCGACGAATTTCTTTCTTAGTGCAACCATGTAAACGGAATGAGTTCACATGAAGACCGCCAAAGTATACTTCAACTTTATCAATCTTATCAGAAGCATAAACTTCCATTAACTCATCAAGCTCCATAGGTGTAATGTAACCAGCGCCAATGAACGCATTTGCATATAAAGTGCCTTCCATTTTAACTTCATGTGGTGTTACTTCTAATACTCGTTCTGTGTTTACGTTTACTTGTGTCATTATAATCTCCTTTATCTACTTGACTTTTTATCAAGTAGAAAGGGTTGTTATGGACAACCCTTAAACCTTTATAGTTTGATTGTTATTATTTTAAACGTTGTGGTGGAATGAATACATGTAATAAATGTGTAGTTGCAGATGCACCAGTACCGTTGCTAAAATTCTTTGTTACTGTTTCATCAGTACGTGTTGCAGAAAAGATGTTAAAATTGGAACGTGCACGCTGATCCAACTGCTTTGCAATTTTGTTTTCTTCATCTTTCTTTAACACATAACGACCAGGTGTAATACGACCTAAGATTGTTGTTGTGTCAACAGTTGTGATGATTGTGTCACCACCAACTACATCAACTAACTCTTGACGTGTACATGCATTCTTATTGAATTGGTCAAGATGCTGTGTTCCGAAGTAAGTTTTTACTACACTTACGTTTCCATGTGTGATTACATGGTCTAATTGGTTCCATTCGATTTCCGTCATTAGACCTTCTACAGTCATGCGGATTCCGTAATCTTCGACGCCTTCTGAATTCGTTGCGTCCATTGATACTACTTCGTCAGTTTTAAAACTAAACATAATATCTCCTTCTCATGTATAACTTTTTATTATACACGAACTTTGTTATGGACAAAGTTTAAACCTTGTTTTGGTGTTACTCACTACTATAATATATAGCTTATAATTCGTTTAATACGAAAAATAAAAGTAGAACCCAATGGGTTCTACTTCAGTCTATCATCTGGTAAGTATATGTGCAAGAACATTCCAGTTTGTTTATCAAAGTGATACTTCGGATGTTCTTTCGTTGTTTCTACGATGTCGCACGTTTGTACAATATGTAATTTCGTATGGTCTAATCTATGGTCACAAACATCAGACTGACCTGAACTTCTTCGTTTCCCTGTAACAGTTCTCTCTGTTCTACTGTTACGACGGAATCCTATTTCCATATCAGATATAACTGGGATGACTTTGCATTTTCTTACTTCTTTCTTTTTTACTTGTGGTGTATCTTTATACCAGAAGTCATCTACATCAAAACATGCCGTTTGCTCAAAACGATACAAGTCAGCGCTTCCCATATATAGAATGATATTCTTGTCCTCAGTTAGTTCTTCATACTGACAAGTGTTTCTAATAATCAGTAATTCTTCTTCTGTTAACAGAGGTTGCTTTTTTAATAGGAACGATTGTGTTTTATTTAAATGCTTCATTAAGTTCTTCATAAATTTAAGTTGATTCATATCTACGATTGCATCTATCATTTTTATCTGTCCTCTCCGCTTTTCTTATTATATGGATGTCCAGATATTTATAAATTAATACAAAAAAGAATAGGCTAATGCCTATTCTTTCTCTAACTCGATTTCAGGAACATAGACATGTAGTGTCGTTCCGTCATCGAAGTTACGTATATCATTGTTTTGAGATCTATAGCTAGTCTTTGATGTTTTTGTAACTGATATATGTACAGGGTCAATCAAAGCACTGATAGAAGACATATTAGAAGATTGCTCGATTTGTCCTCCTGTGTGTTGACTTATTCTGCTTACCTCTTTCATTGTACCAGCTTGGATTTTACCAACCAATACTGTGCATACAATACTATCAGAAACACTAACACCATTGTTTACATTTGTTTCACTAAACGTTGTTTTATTATAGCACGCTGATTTTTCAAATGATGTTATCTCAGCATCTCCATAATAGAATATTACTTCTTTTATTGTCTTATCTTCTAGGAATTCGTCTACTAAGTTTAGTACGATTTGAAAAGCTTTTGGTTTTACTTTTCCTTGTAGTCCATCAAAGAATTTTACTTTTTCAATTGAATCTGTTCTATAGAATCCATTCATAGAATAAACCCCCTTATATAATAAACGCTAAGGTGTTACCTTAGCGTAGTAAATCCGGTATATAAATATTTACATTTGTGCATGTAAAATCAGTACCATTAATATCGCTATATTTATAAACTGATAGAGTTACTATCAAGTCGTTAGTGTCAAATTTACCAGGATTCCTTTCTTTTATCGTTTCACGAGGGTATTCAATAACATCCTCATTATACGGTACAGTATGTTCTCCTGAGTTTCTACCATCATCATAAATAATGATAGGCGTAATAGATTCTACAAACCCTTCTTCAAAGTTTGTTTTTCTATAACGAGTAAGACCTTTTTCTATAAAATCCTGTATAACGTCATCATGTTGATAATACGTCGTTGCAGCATTTAATGTGACATCAAACCCTAACTTGTTTACAGTTTCTGTAATCTTAACAGATAGGAATTCTATGATTGTCTCCTTTATATATTTCAGGTCACCGGGTGTGATAACCTTTCGTAATACTTCTTCTACCAAATCTGGTGTATTAACCTTTAATTTGATACCGTTGTTTCTTAAGTTTCTGAATGTGTTTAAATTCTTTTCTAACATAATTTCTCCTCCTAATATATGTATGATTTTTTATCATACAATTTTATATGAATAAATTAAACTAAATGTTTAACTTGATTCCAAACGTTCATGAAATGAATAAGTGCAAATTTGTCTGCATAGTTTTCGTCAAATGAATAACGATATCGTAATGAATCTTTATGTTGTACAAATCTGTCACGATCGTATCTAGTTGGGAATATCATTCTAGTAGCATTGTCGTTAACATGAACAGCGCTATTAAAATTTGTTAAGTTCCCATTACTCATACACTCCATCATCATATTTACATGACCAAATTCATGTAAGCAAATTAATGTTAATAAAGTATGTTGATTTAATTCTATGCCTAAATTTTTCAAATAAATATCAAAGCCTCTGTTAATAAAGAATGCAAATTTCTTGGAAGTTATATCTTCGACATTTGCATTGAGATAAACTGTTACAGAATACAATTCATCTTCAACTTTACCAATGCGTTTCAATCTTACATGAGAACCACGTTTTTTAATTGTTTTACCTTCGTCATCTACGAATGGTAGATCCCTTATAACAACATCGTAGTTCCCTTCGTGTTGAATTAAAGGTCTTATTACATCTACTACTTCAGTACAAAATTTTATCATTTTACTTCCTCCTATAAAAACAGAGCTTTTTACTCTATTTATGATTTACACTAATATAATATATAGTCTATATTATATTTATTCCGTTTCATTTACGTTAGGAATATAAATATGGAAGTAAACCTGCTTTGATTCTTTTGGATGTCTTCCTTTTTTCTTCTGTATATAAGTAGTAGTCACTTTTGTAACGATTGGTTTGCTATAATCACCAAAACAGTCTTCTAATAATTCATCTCGACTACTTGGTCTACTACCTAGTACAAACGAGCCATATAGAACATGAACTCTCTTTGTATCTACTATATAGCCACCATTGGCGGATACTGATTCCTTATAAATGTACCCGCTCATCTCTTCAAAGGTCGGAAGACTTGCTTTCCCGACATGTATACCAACATGAACACATTCACACCAATTGTCTTCTATAGCATTCACAATACGGTTTACTTGTTTCTTCTTTAACCCGTAATCTGAGAATGTTAGGTAATGATGTAAAGGTTCTAACCCTGCTGGTGTTTCAAATATCTCTGATGGTATAAACTTATTCATATTCCCTCACCTTGAAATATAGCATAGTTATTTTCTTCAGAATAGAAGATAATTAATGTATAGTATATAAATCTATGATGACGTCTACAATAATCATCTGGATCATATTGAACGATAGAGTATTGAAACTTTCCATCGGCATATGGACAGAATTCTGGTGTAAGGAATTCGACGTCGTTTATCTCACGTCTTTCAATAACAGCAATTAGTTTTTCAGTATTAACTTTTTCCATTTCTTTCTCATTATAGAAGAAGTCAATCGGTTTTCCTAATAGACAAATGTTATTAGACCTCATTTCATAATCTCTTTTTAACTCATACTCACATTTCGCTCTTTTCATAAACTCATTATAATCAGTGATTACAACAACTTCCCAATCCACTGGGGATAAGTTTCGTTGTAATTGAAACCATGATTCTGCAATCTTGGTTGCATCTTTTAAAGGTAAGTCAACTTTCTCTTTACAACGATATCGTATAAGAGAAGCTAAATCTTTAACATCTCTCGGATCATTATATAAGCTTAATGAGTGAAATGGAATATTCAATAAATCTAACATAGCCATACGTTGTTTAGGGTGCATGTTATGTATACCATTTTGTGTTATATTATGCACGAGGTTCACCCTCTTTATAGAATATTCGTAATGTAGTAGATGTATCTGCAACTCTTGATTCTGTGAGCTTATAATCACGCTTCATACACCATGGGTAATTTGGTTGTACATCAACAATCTCGTTAAGTGTACAATATTCGATAACAGCTATTGTAGTAGGTTCACCTTCTTTTAATTGGTCTATTTCATCATCTGAACCATAAAAGAAATCTGGTTGTCTACCATATATACATATATTATCAACTTTTTCATAGATACGAGTTGTAATATTATGACCACCTACTTTATTACAGATATTTTTAAACTCATCATAATCTGTATACATAAAAGTACCATAATCCACATTCATTGCATTAAGAATACGAGCCATTATATCAGCTTCTTTTATCGCAATACAATCCTTTGAATGTGACATAATGCGACTACGTGTTTTAGATATATCAAATTTTTTATCTTTTGCTTTATATGGTTCTTCTCTAGGTAAAAATACACCTTGAAAAGCAATCTTTTGATGTGAGTTTAATTGATTCATAATATTTTCTAACATGAGTATTCCCTCCGATTCGTTAATAAAACAATAAGGATTCAAAAGAATCCTTATTGCATTTTCTGTACTCCGTTTTGAATAGCCGCTTCAATATTCCAATAGTCCCGAATGATTGAGTTATGATACTCTCTCGGTTGTAATGGAAACGATCTTATAATTTCACGAATTGATTTCTCCTTAATCTCTTCATCACTCATTATCATATGCCTTACTTTAACAAACTCTTTCGCGTAGTTTGCTTCAGCCTGTTTGAAGATGAGTGGTGTAACATAGCCTCCATGCTTTTCCTGTATCTTAATTGCCGCAGCTATTGAAGCTCTGCCCATTTGATGTTTCCAAATAAGTTTTGCAAGAGCTAATTTAGTTCGATAAAACATAGAGATACCCCTTTCACATCTTTATATAGTAGTATGGTGGGTGACACACTCCGCGCACCCACCCTTTAGTTCTTACGCTATATCTTCAAATGTTTCATCTGGATCGTCATACGCATCAATTAAGTTAGAAATGATTTCATCTTCTGTCATTTCAGAACTTGGTTGTGCGAATTTCGGAATGTATGATTGATATAGCTCTACACAAGTTTCCATCATTGCTCTACGCAATAACTCGGACTCATAGAACTTCTGTAAGAACTGTTTCTGTTGGAACTTGATGCTTGGTAGTCCATCGAGATAGAACCAAGTGCCTGAACCTCTTATGAGGTCTGCATCTTTCAATGCTTGGAAGTTCGTTAAGTGTCTATCGAATCCATAATCTTGGTTATAGATCATTTGTAACTCTTGACCCGCACGGTTTGTACGAGATTTAACTAACTGCACTTTACTATGGAAACCGTTAATACCAAATGTTTTATCATCTGTAAGTTTCGTTGAGTTCGTGAACTTGATGATGTTATTTGATAAGTACATCGCCATGTTACCACCTGGTAAAGTCTCATCTTGTTTCAGGTAGTTGATTTGTGCTTGTTTAGGCGCAAATGGGTTGATGTTGATGTTTTGGTTAATATGGTTAATGATAAATAGTATAGTGTTAGATTTATTTAAATGTTGTGCTAAACGTCTGAAGATTAATGAGTTCGTTTTCGCCTGTGAAGTCGCACTCATTTGTCCAGATAGTTTTTCTTCGTCAGAAATATCTTTCGGCATAAGTAATGGAAGTGAATCCAAAATAATAACCGTTGGAATAATCTTACGGATTGGTTGACCGAATGCATTGAATAAACCTGTGTTGTATGTATACTCATCAGGATGTTTCGCTGCTAATTCCATTTTCTGACCACAGTGTAGCATTGTACGTTCATAGAAGCTTTCTGCTGTAATACCTTCTTGACGTAGTATGTATCTGTAATGAACCATAGCTGGAGTCCAACCAGATACGTTTTGAATACGTGGTTTAGATGAACCGCGTTCTAAGTCCTCATGAATAATCATTGAGTTCTGGAACGGTGCAACAATTGAAGTCGCTGCTTGTACTGCGAATGTCGTTTTCGCTGTACCTGTTTTACCAATAAACATTACGATGGAACCGTCACCCATACCTATACAATAGTTACCATATGAGCCGCCATCAACGATGTTATCCACTAAGTTGTACATACCGTTACGATAGTCTAACGGTAAGAATGTTGTGGGAAAGCCTAACGCTACATCCACCTCTGAAGACATACTAGGGTCTTTATACTTTGCAGTCTCTGCTCGGAATGCTGATGCCAGTAGACTGGGACCAGCTGTGTTGTTAAATAACATTTTCAATTTCCTCCTAGTAAAAAATATAATAAAGCTAGACACAGAAGTGCCTAGCTTTGGATCAGATTTGGATTGTCTTAATCTTTTTCTCATCTGCCCCAATTAATTGTTTGATGACAGATAGAACTTTATCTTTTGGAACCTCTTTGTCTACCCAGATTCGAGTATTAGAGTTAATTCCTTTTAAAGTCTTTCTTGGTGTGTCTACACATACAACAGTGCCTTTTCTTAATTCTTTGGCTTTGTTGAATTTAGCAGATGTTGTAATAATAATCGAGTAACGTGACCCCGGATTCCGCCCTTTATCATTAATACGAACTGGGGCTTTTCCGTCTTTCTTAGGCGCTCTTGGGTTTCTTCCCGCTGGAGCTTTCCCGTTTCTTTTATTGAATGGTGCTTTTGGATTCTTAGCTTTTGGAGCTTTAGGTTTTTCTTTAACAGGAACAACCTTTTCAGAACCATCAGCATTCTTTAACTTGAATTCAATCTTAGCAGCTTCTGCTACTTTTTCACGTAATGGTTTTACAGTCGTGTCAATTTCTGTAACAGGTTTAATTGTGTGAACGAACTGTTTCTTACGTTTCTGATCTTCTACAATGAATTTGATTGTAGCTTCAGGATTGTTTTTAACGTTTACAATTGCAATGAATTGTTTACGGTCAAGTCCTTTACGGAACACGCCGTAGAAATACACATCAATTTTTTCGTCCATTTCAATACCCATAAGGCGTTCATTGTCAGCCGCATTGAAACTAATTAATGCATATGTATTTTTGTTATTGTCCTTCTTGGACTTTAATGCTACGATTGGGCTACCGCTTTTAGTTAGTACGATTTTCAGTTTAGAATAATCGAAACCTCTGTTAGCGAATGTTTTAGCAACTGATTTTCCGATTGAAGCGAATGTCTCTTTAGAGAACACTTTCCCTTCTTCATCAATAGAATGATTCGCAACCCAAAATGCTGGGAACTGTTTTGTTTCCCCTTTGTCGAAGTTCCAGCCCTTATTTTTGAAATTGTTTTTTCCTAAATTTAGAATGCGTAACATAGTGATTCTCTCCCTCGTTTTTTATATATTTATATAATAATTGTCGCGAATCATTTCGCTCAATAATCTGTTAAGCCAATTGTAAAATTTTACTAATTATTTTATTTTCTCTAGCATATTGTCGTAATCAGTTGTTCTCATACAAGTGATTGGACGTGTTTCATAAATAGCTTTGATAACCATTGCATCATACAATGAGTTATGCTTATTCTCTTCCGAGAATCCTTCAATGCTTTTCATTAGTAAGTCTTCACGACATACCTCGAATGCTTCTTTTGGTGTAATCCCTTTGTACTCTGCAATGATATTATTTAAATCAACACATGACAGACTGATACGGTCTGGTACATCGAAGATGTTATATTTGTTTGCAGATAGTAAGTCTAATAGTAGTACAAAGTCATAGTGTGATACATCTGATACGAATTGGATTTCCCCATCCAATTCTTTGTCCAACCATTCGTGTAGGTGTTTACGGACAAATTCCTTTGTTCCTTTGACAACAACATTGCCATCTTTCTCAATGTTTCTGTTAACCCCCAGGTTGTTTAATAGTAAGTTTGACATGACATTCTTTTCTAGCCACTCGTCTATTTGACTCACATCGTAATCTGTCAATTCAGCATAGAACTGTTTACCAGTTTCTAGGATTAATCCGATTGAGATTAAAGTCGTATCTTTGTGTAGTCCTGTGAATTCAGTATCAAAATAAACGTTGTTAATAGCCATGGTTTTCTTCCCCCAATTAAATTAGTATATTAGTATTATATAAATGTTATAGTGTTTTTCAAACTCATATTACCGTTCTAATATTTTCCAAATCAACGTATATGCATTGATATGCAATAGCTGATAACATTGTTGGTAACGCATCACTGTATCGTTTCACATCATCATATGGTATATCATCCAATGCGAATTTTACTGGATTAAAACTTATTGTAGATGAAATATAAGTATCCAGGTCGTAAGCTGATGCGTCATGTTCATACATCTCTAACATACCTTTTATTGTACTAATATCAATACAAGTATCTATTAGATTAGTGATATCTTCGGCTGGTTCCAACCCTTTTAATAATTGTGAAAATGTTTCATGTGGTCTATCTGTCACAAACATTAATCTTTCATTAGATGGATTTACTTTACGCAACCATTCATATAGGTCATGATTCAAAGGACTCTCGGTTGGAGTATCTATGACAAGAATATCACAATCATATTTTTCACTGTAACCAGTTTCAAATGGATTAGGATTATCTTGAGATACATGTGAGAGCCATTTACCTACTGGATAATATACATGTAGCTTATCATCATTCTCTGTTATAAGTGACATTGATGAAATCAAATCTGGTGAACGTCTGTATGTTTCTGCATGATAGAATATTTTCATAATAAATTCCTCCTCATATTAAGTCAAAAAAAATATAGGAAGTATAGTCATTGACTATACTTCCCTATTGGTTAGTTTAATAAATCTCTGCTGATACCGTTACGAGTTAGACGATCAACAGTACGGCGAATGCCTCTGTACTCTTCACCATCAATGTTAATGAAGTTTACGCGACGTGCTTTATGAGCATTGTTGCGGCGAGCTTTTGTGTACTCTTTCAATAACTGGCGACGTTCGTCGTTGTCCATACGGTTTAATTCATTTAGTACGAACTCGGTAACTAAGTCATAAGCCTCTTTGTGCTCAGAGCTTGATAAGTTATCACGGTTTGTACCATATTCAAGTAAAGCTTGTAATAAGAACTCATTTAGGTTGCGACCATAAATTGTCTTAAGAGCTTTACGGATTTGTTTGATTTCTAAATCTTCAGATGCGATTGCATCGTAAAGAGTGTTTGTTACTTGGTGTGCACGGTCACGTACAAATTTACGTGGGCAACCTTTATAAGTTTGTGCAATTAAGATTACAAGTAATGCATCTACTTTAGAGATTTTCAATGCAGATTTGATTTTCTTAATTTCTTCTTCATTAGCTGCTGCAATTACTTTTAAGTATTTCTCTAGAGCTTTTTGCTCATCTTGGAATACTTTCTTTAAGTAAAGCTCACTGATAGTGAATGCTAATAATGGATCAATTGTATCATCTTCTTTACAGATAGCTGTAAATGCTTTCACGAATTTCTTATGAGTGAATAAGTCAGCGATATCATCAAGATCTTCAAACGCTTTTGAATGACCTTGTTGGTAATATTTGTGAAGCTGCTTTTTCAACTCTTGCATGTTTCCGCCTAATTGTGCAATTAATTCATCAATGTCCATTTTCTTTAAGTTCTTGCTTTTCACTAAAGCATGTAATGGCATTGCATTGTGGCTGTCATAACGACGTTTGCCTTTGCGATTTTGACGTTTTTCCTTCTTCTTGTTTGATAATGCCTCTAATTGGTATGCTGCTTTGAAAGCCATAGTAAATTTCCTCCTCGGTTTTAACCTTTAATTTTTATTAGTAATATGTTATATATTCATTAATTATATACACCTATAAGGGAAGTGAATGGATGTTCACCTTCCCCTACACTGTGTCTATACATTAATAACGGATTAATAGTTTGCTAAGATACTTGCTTCATCTACTTCTTCATCAGACTTAATGTCTTCGATAGTAGTTTCGTCGCTTGTATCATTTAACCAATCTAAGCTACTTTTAATTTCGCCTAAATTGTCTTTTTGTCCACGAGTTAAATTCTCTCGCATACTGTTTAATGATTCTGCAATGTCTTCCATGCGTGTTGCTGGGTAAGACATACCAGCCATAATTGTTACTACGATTCCTGCTTCTGAATCGTTGATGCAATTGATATGCTCAAAGATTTCCATTGGCATTCCATAAACGTTTTTCATTTTCTCGTAGTAACGGTCTACATTACCTAATAATGATTCTGGTAATGTGTGAACGAATCCGACACGTTTAACAACGCGGTCACGTTCAATGTCTACATTGTGACTGCCTTTGATAGAGCCAACGATTACTTCATTGATATCTCCATCTAAGTGGCTTTCTTTAATTCCAGAGATTTTGCTTACTGTGATTAATCCTTTTGTACCGATTAATTTCAATCTGTCACGGTCATCCATAATACCGTATACAGTTGTTTCACATAAGTCTCCTCGGAATACTTTTAAGTCATTTACAAATGCATTGTTTACTTTCTTATATACTTCAGTAATAGAACCTTTCACCGTTCCATTGTCATACATGAAGTAACCTAAATCCAAGTCTTTAATTTCAGACATACAGTCGATTGTATTCTTTTGTGCAATCGCTGATTCTTGAATACTTGGAATGATTAACGCGTTTAAGAATACAGGACCTTTCACCATGGAACTTAGTAAATGTGTCATGATTGGAATCATCCCTGATCCTGTACCACCACTAGTTGAACCAGCTACAACGATTACGTCATGCTCGCCTAGTGTCTTTTTAATATCTTCAATAATTGGTTTATACTTTTGTTTTACGAATGCTTTCGCTCTACTGCGATCTTTCCCGCATCCTTTTTCCCCAACGAGCATTGTTTGACATGCATCGCCGATTGCTAATAGGTCAGCCTCTGTACTATTAATTGCGATTGCATCAAAGTCTGCCTCTGCTGCTAGTTTCGCTAATTGATTTCCTGCTGATCCAATACCGATTACTCCAATGTTTAATGTCATAATAATCTCTCCTCAGTATCATAGTAATTTTTTATATGTAGGTTTTTCCCACAATACATTGTTTCATGTAATGTAAAATTACATATTCAATCAACTCCTTTAATATAATTTATGTGTTGACTCACCTATATAATGTATAACTAAATATAAAGTTGACTTTTATTAGAAGGTATAATTGTCGTTCATATTAAATGTCATTGGTCTAAAGTCTATAATGTAATCGGATTTCGATACATGTACATCTAGCATTTCGTTATGACGTTTTAATCGGAACGCTGATGAAATGACTTTTGAAATCCCGTTACCTAAGTTTGGAATTAGTTGATCGTAAATATCAATAACAAGCCCGTTTACATCACGGTTCATTTTCAAACCAGCAATGACAGGACAATCATATGTATTCATCATACCCTCTAGTGCAATGAATACATTCTGCAATTCTCTAGATTCTAATTTGGATTGTGGTAGGAATGCGATGTTGTCAAAGACAATAGCTTGAATATCATATTCCATAGCACAACGATTCAGTGTGAACTCGAAGTCTTTTGTGTCTCGTTCAAAACTATTAAAGAATAAAATTTCACAACCTTTATTTGCGATTTGTTGGAATACGTTTGGGAATTTGTCGTTTTGCATCTCGACAAATTCATGAACCCCTAATTCTCTAGAAAAGAATGCTACAGCTGGTCGTCGTTTATCTTCTGATGGTTCCAGTTTCATACCTAGTTCCATAGAGATTTGCATAGCTGTTGTTGTCAATCCATCTCCTGTGACTCCTGCTAATACATGGATTCCTTTTTTGTTAACGTATAAAGTTTCTGATAAGTTCTTCATATTTTCCATCTCCTTATTTATTCTCACCTGTATAATATATATTTAAAATGTGAGAATGTATAATCCTCGTATCATCATTGCTAATAGAATGAAAGTGAGAATGCACATAACTTTCTCTACTTTATCTGTTGGCTTTGTTACTGTTAATACAACTAAAAATATTTCAGCAATTATAGCTAGAATTAACGGTATAATATATACTGTCATATTAATAGTCCTCCTTTACAAAATAAATGTGTAGAGCTTTCGCTCTACACGTTAAATGCTATAATGGCTAATATTATTAATGATATTAGCATAATAATATGAAAGATACAGCCTAGACAAGAACCTAGTTTACTGTTTGTCTTACGACAAGCTTCAGCTAACCCGATACATCCTGCCAAGATTAGTACCATTATTAATGTGATTACCAGTTTCATATTCCAAACCCCCATAATATGACATGTACAATATCTTGTACTACTAATAGAATTAGATATCCAATAGCCGCCCATTTACCCCATCTTGGTACGTGATTTATTTTACCAATGAAGTAAATACCTAGAGCTGTCATAACACCAAATACATGAAATATGATACATGCAATTATAGCATCCATAATGCCATAAATGGTTGTGCTAGTAATAATGAAATTAAGAATATGCGTAATAAGTGGATAGATTGATCCACTTCAATCATAACGAAGAATGGTAACTCTTCGACTTTAAATTCCTTATTTCTAGCTACATCTCTTTCAATAAAGTTCTTCCACCAGATAACTGGCTTTCTTGTATCAATAAATAAGTGCTCAGCTAATGTGAATAAGAATGTTATGGCTGCAAATTTCCATCCAAACATCATTAACATCAACCAAAAGATTGCCGCAGAATATGAAAGACAATGTCGTATTAAAGCATTCTCATTTGTCGTCTTCTGCAAGGCTTGCACGTTCGTTTGTAATAGATAGTCGCCAATTCGATGACCTACAAACTGTGTGATAAAAAGTGCACTAAACAAACCGAGATCTATTGACATCTTAATTCCTCCTCAGAATATAAAAAGTAAGAGTAAGGATTTCTCCCTACTCTTGTTTTTCGCGAAGCTCTTTCGCTAACTCTTCTTCTTTAAGTTTTTTATTTACTTCTTCTGGGTCTAATCCCAGTGCACCATAACCTACTTCGGTTAGGACTTGATATTCTTCTTTCGCCATGATATTCCCCTCCTTTATGGTTTCTATTATCTTGTTACCTGCCTAATATTTATTTATTGTACTTAGCAGATAACGAGCTTACATCTTTATTCAAGTTCTTCAATGTACGTGGTAGAGCTAGACCTTGTGTAATTAAGTCTGTTTTTAGACCAGCACATGTGAATAATACATCCAATGTATTTAAAGATGTTTTATCTGTCTTATTAGAAGGGATATCTTCCAGGCTGACAACTCCGTCGTCTTTGATACGTTTTAACATTTCTGTTTTCGCATTTAAATCATCTGAACGAGCACCAATTAATTCTTTCATAGAATCTTTCGCACCCACGGCAATTAATGCGATATTCTCAACGTCAGAAGCACGAGCATTCTTATCATCCCCTGTAACCATCCCTGTTTTCGGGTTACGTTGTCCGATATGAATGGACATACTATTCTTCTTAGATACCATTTGCTGTACACGTTTTGTGTGTATATACCCAACTAATACCGGTTCTTGGGTAACTACTGGGTCTCCTTCAGGATTTGCAAATGGCATAACAACATGCTCGAATAACGGTACTCCGAGGAAGTCTGCCGCCTTCTGAGCTTCTTTCATAGACACTTCTACCTGATATGGTTCAATCTCTAAATAGAAATAAGCATCAGGATTATTTAAAAACTTTGTCATCTCTTTTGAGAATTGTTCGTTAGACATTTTAGAATAACGTTCTTTATACTTCGCTGTATTCTTTCCTGTCTTGTCTAATATATCAAATGTTTTGTAAACGAGTTCTTCCATTTGTTTACGTTTTGCTGGTGTTATATTCATAATTGATTTCCTCCTTAGTATGAAGCACTTTGTTGAATATGAATAACAAAGTACATAAAGATTGCTCGACGGAAGTTTGATAGTGTTGCTTCACGATTTGACTTCGTGTACTTTGCACTATACTGTTTTAGCCAAGCATCTAGTATTGCTTTGATTTCTAATACGACTTTATCGTTCGTATTACTTTTCTTATACAACTCAACACACTTTACAAAGAAGCGGTCAGAACGAACGTCCTCTACTTTATTTGCATCGTCGAATAAGAAGAGTTGTAGAATTAATTCACATAATCGTTTAATCGTTGCGGTTTCATTGTTACCTAAGTGTACGATAACGTTGCGGATTTCACTCTCACTCACGCTATTCATACGAGCCGCAATCTTTGCATAGTTCATATCAGGACCATAGGTATTTAGACGGATCACACAACCATCTGCAATACGTTGAATGGCATATGAACTGTTATCAGCAATATGGAAATTGTCTTCGTCATAGTTGTCACTATCGAAGTTAATATATTGCTTATTCTGGTGATTTTTCATATACTCATTTGTTACGTTCTTCAGCATATCATTTAAACGTACTTTGATTGATTGGATGTAGTTTGCTAAGTCTGCATCTTCACCACGAATCAATTCTTCTTTATACGTTTCATGAGATTTCAATACAATATGCTCAATAGATTTGTATAGAGAACCATACTTCTTCAGTAAGAACTTATTTGATAAGTTATTGACTGTATAGTTCATAACGCTTTCTACTGCTCCATACTTTAAGTATTTGTAGTATAGAGAAGAGTAGAAATAGAATGAATAGAATATCATAAATAGACGCAATTCATCATCCATCTTTTTGATAGTGAAGTAGCGTGCAATAAGTGCAGTTGCTGTATTGATTGGTTCGTTCATGATTCTCCAATTGTCTTTGATGTATTTGGATTCTTTCAGAACAGCTTTGATTTCATGATCGGATAAGTTTGCACCTTTCATGATAACCTCTTTGTCTTGATTTAAGAATGTTACTTTGTGGTTTAACCCTGAATCGAAAATCTTATCTGAGTTTCGATCTAAATAATGTCTTGCACCATCTGTCAAATGTTTTACATTTGCTTTATTTTTAAGATGAGCCTCTACGGTAGGATATAACTTGTCTACCATTACTTTATTACTAACAGCCATTGTTAATTCTCCTTTCGGTCTTTACTTGCACTTATTTAGATGTTAAACAATTCATTAACAGCGTTGAATAAATATAAAAGGAGGATGAACAATGATTCATTCTAGCATAGGGGACGAACTATTATCAGAAGCTTATTTCGGAAAACATCCAGATTTACTAAAATGTGAGAAGCATTTAGAGAAGATACGAGTGGAAGCTTTGTCGAATTTCAATGGAATTCATACAGGGGTAACAGATTCCATGCTCAAAGAGATGAGAGCTGTAGAGAAACTATTTGCAAAAATCTTTGGATTCCAAGACGTTATTATTGACCTACGAGCTTTAGGTTATGCCAATGCATTTACCATGCTAACTCGATTTAATCTAGACGACATTATTAAAGATGCGACAAAAAAGAATAAACGAATCAATGATGGAAAGACGATTCGTTATACAGAGGATTCTAATAAAACGCTATACTGTATTGCAGGATTAGAACTCTTTACACAAACAAAATTATCTGCGGCTGAATACCTATCGGTATTGATACATGAAATTGGACACAACTTCTATTATGACGATAGAGAGTTGTCAGTAGCATATCGTTTAATAGCTGGCACACATATTATGAAAAGTATCTTCTTCGATATTATGGATGGAGAAACCATAAATGATAAATTGGAAGCGGCTTCTTATATTACTGGATTCATTCCAGGTGGTGATAAGATTCGTATTGCGGCTGCTAAGTTTATCCGAAGCAATAAGACATTACATGAGCTAAACTTAATCGCAAGTAATATAGAAGGTGGAATCAAAGCATTCTCCGGCTTATTCGGACCATTCTTCTATATCTACCGTAACATTGCGTACTTTGGTAAATTGATGGGTAAGATATTTGCAGGAGCTGTTAAAGCATTTGCTTCCTTGCCTTCAGCAGCATTAAACCTATTTGTAAATGGAGATAACTATCAGAATGAAAAGTTCGCTGATAACTTTGCAACGGCTTATGGTTATGGTCATGAAACGATTACAGCACAAAAAAAATTAGACTTTGGTAGATTAGATGCAGACTCCGTTGAGAAGTCCCATAAGAAATCCACTATCGCTTGGCAGATGTTATCACTTCCTACCGACATCTTAAAAGTAACGTCACAAATTGTTGGATTCTTAGGTCATGTTCATCCAAACTCTATTACACGCTGTAAAGACCAATTAAAATATCTAAAAGCTCACGAGAAAGATATACAAGACCCTCGTATGAAGAAGTTGCTTATGAACGATATTAAGGCATGTGAGAAGGAATTAAAGGGTCTAGAGGACATGTACATCAAAGCCACTTCAAACCAACGTAAGTATGCATCTAGTCTATACTTCCAAGTTTGTGCAATGATTGGTGGAGACTTTAAAGAGTACATTCCAACTCATAAAACAAGAGATAATTATAAATACCGTCAGATGGAAACATCAAAACATATAAAAAAATAAGAGATAAGGCATATGCCTTATCTCCTTTTTATTAACCCTCGATACGAAATGCTCTACCGTAAGGTTGTTCCATTACACGTTTTACCATTCTTGCTCTTTCTTGTTTTCCTTCTTTCATAGCCTTTTCAGCTACTTCGGCTAAATGTTTAGCAGCCTTTTTAAATTCTTCATTGTATTGTAAATCTGGATGTATAAGTATATCAAAACCATAATCTATAATTACAGGAGCTACTAACGTTTGTCCGAAAGTCGCATTTATTGACTTTTTTATTTCATCGGCTTGTATCATATCTCCTCTTTCTTTTGCACTCTTTCTCATTTCAGTTACTCTAATTATTTCTTGTGATTTAACGTTCATCCGATATCTCTCCCGTTCTGTGGTTTATATTTAAGTTCTTTATAAGCTATTTCAATTCCATTATAGTAGAAACGACCATCTTTCTTAATCTGTTTTATTATATTCTCTGGACAATACTTTTTAATAAGTTTTAAAATACCATGACGTAATAACTCTTGTCTCAAGTGATGATTGTCACAAAATACAATTCTCTCAGCTATATTTCTTGGGTCATTTACATCACATACTTCGTTGCAAATGTATAAACTACTATCTGCTTCATAATTATAATTATTAACGTTTATAGAGATCGTCATAATTGAATCCTCCAAGTCTACCATAACCAATTTCCAACATAGATTGTCTCCATCTATAGCTACCCCAATAATTTACAATAGCATGGCGTTCTACTTCATCATACATTTGTTTAAATGTATATGGTTGTCCTTTATACATGACTTCGGATTTTAGTAAGCCTCTTGAAAGAATTTCAGATTCACTTTTAGCAAATACCTTTGCTTCTGTGTAACTCACAACACACATGGTACCATAAGGATGCTTACGGAATTTATACCCAATTTCTTTATATGGATTTTTTACTTTCCTTGCACCATATATGTTATATAAATAAGGGTCTGCCATTGCAGTTCCAATTCCATATGTTAGTAACATTCTCATACGACTATTACGATATAAGATTGTATACATAAGCGGAATAGGTTCTAACATAACACTTGGAATATCAACAAGAGCCTCATCCTTATATATTGTATATTTAGTTGGTAATGGTTCTTCTTTAATCGTTTCAACAATACTGATAAATGGAAACATGTAGTATGGGTTTTCTTCTATCAACCATAGAGGATATCTGAAATATTGATAACCAAATCTTGCAATATTCTCAGCTCTACGATTAGGTTTAATCCATTCTACACGAAACTGTTTTGTTACTTTCTCCCCATTTTCTAATTTCATACGACGCTCATAAACGACTGGACTTAAGCCGTAACGCTTTTTGTCCAATCGTTCTTTTTGTGCCTGTATAGTAGTTTCATGATTTTTAGCTAAGTTATCAAATAATGTCTTTGTCATTTTATTTTCTCCCCTTCGTTGGATATGCTCTACCGCTTCTATTGAACTTTCTCGGTTTTGAAGCTTCCATTGAATCAACCACAATAGGTGTAAATATTTTAAATAAGTTATCTGTGATTTCTTTATCTCTCTTATTATATCTTCTTGATAGTCTGTCAAACATATCGCCACTCATCCAAGCCATTGTAGGTTGCATTGAATCTAGTAATGTATATCTTGGCATACGTTTATCTAACATGTGGTTTACTGTTAGATACTGTTCCATTGCCGGATCACACGATGCCATCGTCAATCCCATCTCTCTCAATATTTCCATTCTAGAGTTACTATATGTCACAATATAGTGAAGTGGGAATGATTGATATAGACATTTGTCCCATCTTACTTTTTCTTCATTGAATAAGCTTTTTAGTTTTCTATCTTCTTCCTTCATGATAGGATGAATTGGTAATATTAATCTTTGATATGGACGTCCTGTGTAAGCAAACATTGACTTTCCAGAGCCAGGAACATAGTCAATACTAGTTATTCCTGTATAATCTCCACCAATTCCTAAATCCATTGGCAGACTAAAGAATGTTGCACTTTCGTCTACAACTTTACTCATGTCTATTGCATCACCATCATAATCTCCAGGTGATGTAATAGAACCTCCGTAAATCTTTCCTGTTGGTTCTGTTTCTAAAACATCCTCATCGAATGCTACATTGCTTCCTTCTAAAATAAATAATTCTTTTTCGTTTGTCATTTGGATTTCCCCCGATATAGTAAGTTATTTTGTTACTGCCAACTCTTCATACATACGAGTTGTAATATCTTCTACATATTTTGTATCTAATGCTCCTAATGGAACCATTATTTTACCTTTAATAAATTCTTCTTGAAATGGTTTATATTTGATTAATTGCGTTCCAATATCTTTTGGCAAATCACCATACTTTCGCTCCATGCATCTACACAAATGATACACTGTAAGTATATACATTGGATCGTATGTTATTTCTTTTCCTACTTCCACTATCTTGTCATCCAATTTATATTTTCCTTCTTTTTGAATAACAGAAGCAATTGAAACATAATCTAAGTCTTCTAGAATTTTAATAATTCCATGTGTAAATAATTCATACTGCATTTCTCTAATTGAATCATATTCAATGAAATGCTTTCCGTATTGGAAAGCATCTATTAATAAACTACACCCTAAACCTTTCTCACCACTTACTAATGGTGTGAATGGTAGTGTGCTTAATGTAACTTGCCTAACCTCAATTATCATTTTCATTATTCCCCCTTAAACTAATTTCATACGACGATATGATATGATTAAACGCTCCTAAATCTAGAAGCTGTTTATGATGTTGTCTAATGTACTTGATTTCTTCTAATACATCTACACGGTACGCTGTACCATTTATGAATATCTTTTTATGTTTAAACATTGCCAACAAATGCATTCTAAAATCTTTATCAATATACCAACCACGCAATATATTCCATATGCGTTCTGGATTTTCTAAAATTTCATCAATAGCATCTACCGTATAAAAAGTAACATCTTTAGCAATAACAGACTTGGGAAGGATGTGTCCATCTTCCTGTTGTATGAATACAGCAACTCTATCTACAGATGTTCCTGTTTCTTGTAATGTAATTGTAGCCTTTTTAATGTGTACTTGCATAATTGTCTCCTCCTATAATCTTGTAATATGAACTCTTTTTCTAGTTCGCATTTTTTCATTATAATCTTCCAAATACCTTCCTAATATACTCAATGTTATTGTGTCTTTTTCTTTATTCATTATTTTAGACACAATCTTATTTGGATCAAATACATAAACCTTACCATTATAATACACCTTTCCTTCATTTACAGTAAGAGCACGCACGTGTCTATAATAACAGTGTGCTCGATATAATTCTTTCGTTAAAAGTATTTTCATATCTTCACGAGACAATTTCATGTCTTCTATTTTTTCGTTATCTTGAAAATATACAGGATGAACCACAATCGAATCAGGTATTACTCCTTTTCGATCTTTTAAATATGTAAAAATGCCTTTTACTGGTGTATTCTGTACCATTATTTCTTCAATAGCGAAATGCAACGTTATATCATCTGTAAAACTTCCACGTGTCATCAGATTAACCCTCTTTCTTTTAATAAATTCCATATAGGATAGAAGTGGCTGATGGCATAAATATCAGCTTGTGCTTCTGCAAAATTAAAGAAGTATGCTGCATTAAATCCTTCTTCATTCAACTCATCAGCGGCACCATCACGTAATGCTAATGCTACTGTAGCTTCAGTTATATCCATTAATGTATGGTAATCTAATGCGCAGTCGTAATCAGTTGCTTTTCGCAATGCTGCAATATGTCCAATTTCATGTAACACCATGATTACGAAATATACATCTTCACTCCATTCAACTCCTATTCCTTCTAGGAAAGGCATGAATCTATCTTTATAGGCATCCATATGCCCTAGCTTCATATCGTATTCATAACCATGACGGTATATATGAATATGTGCTTCTATTTGACTATTTTCTTTTAATTGTATTCTTACCAGCCCTGTATCTTTGGCTGCTTCTAATGGAGTGCCTTCCATTTTATCATGGACACTAATTTGTCCCACGACATTCTTTTTCATAACTTCCATTAAATTCCCAATCATTGGTAGTACGATAGCTAAATCTTTTTTCATAATATTCTCTCCCTTTTTATTATCTATTCACTTGTATAATATATAATCATTTTTTATTATGACATACAAAAAGATATGAGGTTATCCCTCATATCTTTCATCTTCAACAATATCGTATTCTATGTATGGTACAAAAGGTTTAAACCCATATAAAGTTTTTAGCATATCTACAATGAATTCATGTTTGCGAATGAATTGTTTAGTAGCCCTGCATTTTGCATAATATATTTTAGTGACCTCTTTAACCATATCATCGAATTCTTCCTTTGGAATTCTTCTTTCATGGCATAACAATGTCTGGTCCCAATAACGACCACATTCCCAACATTGTTCAGTTTCTTCTATTGCATAAATCACAACTTTCTTTTCAGCCATTTTATTTCCTCCTCGATAATAAAAAAAAGATGAGCTTTCGCTCATCTCTTATTAATCCATATCAATGATGTTTTCTCCTTTACGAACACCAATCAGCTTCTTCATCTTAGCTCGTCGCGTTAGTTCAGGTACATCACTTATTGCAATCTGTTCTGTCTTCTCTGATGTGAATACATCAATCACATCTTCTTCTTTGACAGGTTTTACTCCGATTAGGAATTCTCCTTCTCGTAGGTCTGATAGTTGTGCACTTGCATCGCCACGCTTCATATCCGTGAACGTCATAAGCTGACACTTCTTACCATTCCCTTTGTTTGTTAACATGAATAGATATTTATCACCACGTTTGATTTGTGTAAGTCCTGCTACACCTTGTGTATACATTTCTTCTTCTGTCATACGTATACCGATTACACCAGAACTCATACGTAACGTAGCTGGGATTTCTTTTGTGTTGTAACGAATACCTTTGCCACCTCTTGTAAAGATGACGATATCTTTATTGCCTTTTACTTCAATGACAGATTGTAAACTATCAGTTTTCTTTAATACAATACCTGCTAGTCCGCCTTTTGTCACTTTACTATAGTTTGCACAATGTGAACGTTTAATCATACCATTGTCTGTTACAAATACATAGTAAGGACCTTTCTCATCTGTCTTATCACAATCTTCGTATTTCTTCAGAATAGATACGATGCGACTAGAACCTGTATTAACAAGTCCACTCAATGCAACACCTGCTTCATCTACTGCTGTTTCTGGAATGTCACTCACTGGAATCGAGTACACTTTACCAGACTTATCGAAGATTAGTAATGATTCTCTATTATTCAGTTTCATGATTTGAATTGCTTTGTCTTGTTGTTCGATGAAGCCGACTCCATCCATATCTCCAGACAACTTCTTAATCAAACCATGTTTTGTAATGATGATTGTGTGGTTCGTGTTTGGTACTTTACCTTCTTCACTCACATCAATTACATCACAGACACGTTTGCGTCCGTACTTCTTCTTGCACTCTTTTAATTCTTCTTTGATCTCTTCATCTACGATATCGTCATCTGCTAACTTATCATAGATTGTTTTCAGCTTACCTTCAAGAGTTTTCTTCTCTTCTTTAAAGCTCGCTGTATTTTCTTTTGATAACTGATACATTTTCATATCAGCAATTGCCTCTGCTTGGATATCAGTTACACCGAATGCTGAGATTAATTTCTCAACAATCGTAGCACGGTTACGAGATGATTTTACAATCTTTAATAACTTTGTATCTCCACCGTTTTGCATGATACCAATTAAGCTTTCTAATAAATGATATCGTTTACTTAAGCGTGTATACTCATTAGAGTAAATACGACGTTTTGTTTCACGACGTAGTTCTAACCAATCTAATAGAGCTGAACGCATACTATAACGATAGTTCTGATAATCGTACGTTGCTTCGAAACGTACTGTAAACGAAGACTCCATTGGAGTCATACGGTATAACGCTTCTTTAATAATCTCAGCATTGAAACCTTGTTTGATTGATATATGGATTCGTAATGTTGGACGAGATTCAGTATCCTTTGGATCTGGTTTTTCTGAATCATCTACAACTCCACTAATACCATCAAGTTTCTTCTCTTTAACGATTTCAATGATTTTAGCCATTACTTTATCAGCTGTGACATTATATGGTAATGAAGTGATGATTAAATCACCATTATCATCCACGTGCATTTCACCACGTGTACGGAATGCACCTTCACCAATTTCACACATCTTTTTAAAGTCATAGTCTACAATCAGACAACGGTCTGGCATATCTGGAACTAACCAGCATTTCTTATAATCAGGATTGTCAATTAACTTTAACACTAAGTCGATTAGTTCATTTAAGTTAAATGATGGAATCCCTGTTGATAAACCTGAACCAATACCGAATGTTCCTTTAATGAATATCATTGGATACTTGGCAGGTAGATATTCTGGTTCAATATATTCGCCAGTATAGTTTGGATTGAAGTCTGTTGAATTACCTTCATTCCATTCAGAGAAGTAAGCGTCATATGTAAATTCTTCCATTCTAGCGGAAATGTAACGCATAGCCGCTGGTCTATCTCCGAATATAGAACCGAAGTTTCCTTCCGCTCCGATAAGTGTTGGATAGAAGGACCAGTATTGTCCTAACTTAACCAATGTGCCACCAGGTGATGTTTCACCATGTGGGTGATACTTACCGATTACCGTACCGATAAGTTCTGATACTTTCTTTTCTTTCCCTGGCTTCATCTTGTGGTCTTGGAACATCGCAAATAGTATGCGACGCTCCACCACTTTTAACCCATCAAAGATGTGAGGTACAGCACGAGCCAAGTTTACGTTTTTATTATAAATCATAACGATGGATTTATTATACTCAAATATGTTTTGTTGCTCCACTCGTTTGACTTGTATTTGTTTTAATTTGCCTTTTTTCTTTGTAGTCATTCTTAGGCTCCTCTCGTATTCTATATTATGATGTCCAACATTTTTTAAGTATCAATATCTTCGAAGTTGATCTTGAATGTTGCCACCAATTTTTTACGTTCTTCAGAAGCCTTATTGCCATGTAAAACTGCAAAGCGTTCAGCATCTTTCTTCACATCATCAGTTGTTAACTGAATCAAGTTACGGTTCTCTGGGTCTAATGTAGTTTCCCAAAGTTGTGTTGGTTTCATCTGACCTAGACCTTTATAACGTACCTTTTTATCAGGTTCAAATCCTTTAACGATTTGCATTAATTGTCCTAAAGTCATTTGAGTTCCATCTACTTCAAACAATAGCTGACCTTCATTTACATCGAAGATGTACTCTTTCAAGTCTGCCAGTTTATTCATCATTTTATCGTTTAACTTAACGAACTGATACTCTTTATTGTATACACCAGTGATGATGAATCCGTCATTTTTCCTCTTCTCAACTTTCAAGAACTTCTGTTGTTTTAAATATTTCATTAACGCTTTATCGTTTCCATATAACCATACTAGATGCTCTAATAGAGTTGCGTTTACTGAGAAACGATTTGCTAGTTTTGTTAATTTACGTAAGTATTGTCTGTTGTTATATAATAAGTTTGTGATAAACTCATCAGATAACTTCTTACCATCATACGTTTTGATTGTAACTTTCTTACTAATCAATTGGTCGATGTAGTTGTAATACTCACGGTTATCTTTCAGATATCTGTCTTCTTTACGTTCTTTAATTTTGTATAAAGGTGGTACGGCTTTGTAAATCATACCAGCTTCAACTAACTGTGGCATATGTTTGATAAAGAATGTCGATGTTAAACTTGTGATACGATATCCATCGACGTCGGCATCTGTTAGGATGATAATCTTCTCAAATCGACATTTAGTAATATCGAAGTCTTTCCCAATACCACAGCCTAATACTTTTACCAAGCCTCTGATTTCATCATTTGTTAATGCTTTAACTAATCCTAAATCGTACGTATTTGTAGGTACGCCTTTTAGGTAGTACAGTGCTTGATATTTCTTATCGCGTCCAGTGTTACATCCACCACCAGCTGATTCCCCTTCAATGATGTACAACTCAAGACCTTTACGCTTTGTAGCTGCCTTATAGTTCTTTGGATAATCATCACTGAAGATATTCATATCAGACTTAATTGTAGTGGCACGGACCTTCTGAGATTCTAAACGAGCTTTTGCAACCGACTTGATATATTTACCTAATCGTTTTGCTTCAGCTGAATTATCTTTAATCCATTTTGTTAATGCTTCTTGAGTCGCCTTTCTTACGAACGGTACTAAGTCGTCATTATCAATCTTTTCTTTTACCTGTCCAATGAAGTGTGCTTTTGTGTGTCTTGCATTTACAACGGCTACAAGACCAGACTTCACATCATCAGATGTTACTTGTAACTTCTCTTTCTCTGTCTTAGATAAGATTTCATCACGAACGAATCGACCAAACACATTTGATACACCAGTTCTAAATCCAACTACATGTGTACCATGGTCTACTGTTGTACAGTAGTTCGCGAAACTTTGAATTGTCTCATCCATATGCGGTGAGTAAGATAAAGCTACTTCAATTGTTTTATCCTCTGCTTCATCAGTGAAGTAGATTGGATCAATTACTTTTGCTTTTCCTACCATTTTATTCAGAAGGTCAATGATACCATTCTTTGGTTTAAAACTATCATGTGTTACTTTACCTTTTGCTGTAAAGATTTCTGTTGATATCTTAACACCTGGTACAAGATAAGCCATTGTTTCAGCAAGTTCTACGACTGCTTTTCTCTGCTCTCCATCAAACTTACCTGTATACTTCTCATTAATCTGGAAGGTTACTGTTGTACCATATTGGTTCTTTGGACACTTCTCTGTTTTCTCTTCAATCGGTACACCTTCTTTAAAGTGAACCGTATGTGATTTACCATCACGATATGATGTAACAATCATGAAGTTCGATAAGGCGTTTGTTGCAGTACCACCAACACCATTTTCCCCTGCGGCGTATTTATAAGCACTACCTTCACCTTTATTGAACTTACCACTTGATTGAATATATGTGAATGCATTAATAATTGCACCATGTGGTATACCACGACCGTTATCTATTACGGAAGCTATCTTTGTCTTCTCATCATAACGGATTAATACATGGTCACCAGTCGATTCTTCTACCATACATTCATCTAAACTATTTTGTAAAATCTCTTTCAGTAAATGAAGGAACGCTTTTAGTTGGCTATAACCGATATACATATTGTAGCGTTCTTGCAATCTCTTAATGTCATCTTTAATGACTTGGATTGAACTTTCATCATATACTGCTGCTTTCTTTTTAGCCATTTGCTATGTTCCTCCTCAATGTCACAACGTTTACAAAAAATAAAAGAGTATAAGCTTTTGCTTATACTCTTATGGATGCTAAGAGCATCTACTTACCAATCAAACCCACGATTTTGTTTCTTTTTCTTTTTACCACCATTGTGTTTCTTATGTTTGTTTTTCTTACCTCCATAAGAAGCCATAATTGGGTTATGCATGAATGTAGTGAAACGAGGGTCCATGTTACCCATTTGTTGGAACTGACCTGGACCTTGTGTGAAGTTTGTATTGAATGAACGTTCGTCTTCATGTAATGTATCAACTACAATTGCATCGTATGCTTTTGGAAGCTTATCTAAGATTAAGATTGTAGCTCCTAATTGTTCTAATAGATCATCAGACATATCATCTGATACTACTTTGATTGAGTTGATTACATTTTTAAGCGTTACAATTGATGCTTCAATTTCTTCGCTAGATACTTCTGATAAATCTACTTTTGCATTACAGATTGAGCACTTGTAAAGTTGCTCACCATCTTTTCCGATAGGACGCAGTGTAGAAACTACTTCTCCGCGTTTCTCTTTCTTATGGTCACATGATGCGATTAATTCCTCTGCTTTTAACATGTGGCTGCGTTTGATTTTTCCTACCGCTTGGATTGCTTCGATTTGTTGACGTTTCATAATAATAATTCCTCCTAAGATATACTAGTTATTTTGTGATATTTGGTTTAACATCACCAATATAATATATAGTTGTTTTATTAGTTAACTTTTACAAATTACGATTCTGGAGTAGGTTCAGGTTCAGCTGGTTGTTCTACTTGTGCTTCGAACTCCGTATTGCTAGAACCATTCTTCTCCAAGGATGTTTCTACTGGCTGTTCTGACGAACCGCTTTTATTTAAAGTTGTCTCTACAGCCTTTTCAGAACTTCCTGATTTGTTTAATGTTGCTTCTACAGTCTTCTCTACTTCTCCACCCTTAACGAGACTGTATTCGATCGGGTGGTCTTCAAAACCCTGAACTGGTTCAGGCTTTGGGTCTGGCTTCTTAGGTGGTTCAGCTTCTTCCACTGAACCATCTTCATGGACAACTCTTCCTAACCATCTTGCATCCACGTCAATTTCTGGATCTGGATTATTTGCTAAGTCATAATCCACATCATAGAACTCTCTAACTGGTAACTGGAATGCAATACTATCAATCGCATCGTATGTAATCGTATGCTTGATGATTTCCCCAGAACCAGGTTTAATCTCTTCAAATGTTAGAAGAGAAATTTTATGGTTCCATTCTAATAGTTTTAATCCGCGTCGGAAAGACCAGATGCGACCATTGTTTAAATGTAAACGGTCAATCATTCTTTGTCCACCGAATTTCTCAAACGCGTATTCTATCTGTTCAGGTGACATATTTCTCCCTCACTTTCGTTTTTTCTTTTTCTTACGCTTTCCTTTTCCATGATAGAGGTTGAAAGCGTCTTTGAATTCTTTACTCTCTATCAATTGTTTTGTTCTCTCTTTTTTAGAGATGTATACAGGTCCATCCGTATGAACGGACCTGTTATTACCAAATAAGTCATTTACTGTTGTATTTCTATCAATCTGGATCATAGATAAAATCCTCCTGGCACAAAGTGTTCGACGAATGAATATACGTTAACATACGTTTCATCAGGTCGTCCATCTTTGAATTTTACTAAAACTTCCGAATTAATTTCAAGTGAATCGAATAATCCGCTAGGTATTAAATCAGCATTTAAGAAATCATATTTCTTATAGAACTCTAAGATTTCTTTAAATATATCTGGTACATTTGTTGCAATAATTTCTCTTTCCATTACTGTTTCCATTTCTGACTCACCTTCACCATGGTGTGCCATATATTGTTGTACATGGAAGTCCATACAGAAATGTGAGATATTATCTAGCTTTCTATAATACTTATACGGGATTGCTTTAAAGATTCCATTACCTAAGTTGATAAAGACTTGAGAACCTTTATACGCTTTTTTCTTAGATGGAATGTGTTCTCCCATATTCATTACTTTAAAGTCTTTCATTAAGAAGTTGAAGTCATCTGTATATAACTTCTTGATATCAGCATCTCTTATATTTAAGAGATGTCGAACGACATCCATATCATGCATATTGACAATTGGTTTTCCTTTTAACGTGTACATGTAATCATTAACAAAGATTAATGTATTGGCTACTAAGTTAGCAACCTCGTATGTACCAGAACGTTTTAACTTATCAATATTCATTTCCATATAATACTTCACGAATGTCTTTAATGTACCTTCCGATACAATATCGGTAATCTCTTTAATCTCAAGCGTCTTACCTTCATTGATAAGTTGCTTTACATATGTTAAGCCATTTAATACATTGTACAGGCTTTCTAATAGTGGTGGAAGTTTGACCGGTTTAATTACACGGATTTTATCTTCGACCTTCTTAACAGGAACGATTCTCGCTCCTCTTTCATTTAATCTACATACTTTTACTTTACGAATTTCTTTTTCTGGATTTGTCATTTGGTTTGTTCTCCCTTCAGCTTCGAGCTGCTACTTTGTCGTACCAATTATATGATGTATAACCATTATACTTTTTAGGTTTCGGCTTACGCTTAATAAGGAGTAGCGTATGTTGAGCACGTGTAAGTGCCGTATATAGCCACTTCCTGTGGAAGTCTTCGTCTCCTATCTTCTCTTCTAACACCATGACTGCACCATATTGACTACCTTGTACAAGATGGCATGTAGAAGCATAACCGAACTCAAACCGGTTACCATCACCATATCTGTAATTTGCTTTTTCTTTCATTGGCATTGTTAGGTACGTGTAATCTAATGCGATATCTGGGAAGTAATCATCGTCTATAAAGTCAGGCTGGAAGTCGATGTGTACTTTCTTTCCATTAAATGTCTCACGATATACATGTTCTACTGTACCAAACATGCCGTTTATTAGTGGTATGTCATCCATACATTCTTTCCAGTTGTTTTTGCGACATACCAATGTTTCCCCAACCATTGGAAACTCTGAGCGATATCCTTTAATGTCGTAACGAATACGATTATTGATATCTTCTCGTGTTTTATTCTTTCCACAGATAACAATATTTGATTTGTTAAAGATCCAGTTGTGTGCCATTACTTCATCTTCAGCAACGATACATCTTGGACCATATACTCCAACAGGAATATCAATTCCTTTACGAGCCATGTCTGCTAGTTCTATAATTGGGTCACCTTGTTTCTGACGAACAATCTCCCAAAGTCTAGCGTCTGGATTCTTAATGAATGATGACTTACCGAATACTGGTGGTAATTGGTCTTCATCCCCGATTGCAATAATCGGTAATCCAAATGATTCTAAATCACGTTTCATATCATCAGGTACCATACCTGCTTCATCGACTACAATCAACTTAATATTATGACCTAAATGTTTTCGTTTACGGAATGTAGATTTTACTTTATAGCGATCATCGCTACCTAGGACAAACTGTCCTTTCTCATTCACAACACGTTCGATACCAAAGTCATAAATCGTTGAATGTATCGTTTTCCCTTGTAAGCCACTTCGTCGAAGTGGCAATGTGGCTTTCCCAACATACGTGACAAATAATACTTCCGTTCGTACATCTAAGCCAATTTCATCTATTAAACTAAAGATGATTGTTGTCTTACCAGTCCCTGCGGGACCTTGTAGTTTGAATGTTTGTTGCGTGTGAGATATCCACCAACGCACCAACTTTTTCTTTGCATCCATTTGACCTTTGTTTAATTCTATTGAAGCCACTTTGTCACTTCCTTTTATTTTATTCCTCTTCCATATGTTAAACTATCTATTAATTCTAAATAGAAAGGAAGATGAGAATGAACTTCGGAAATCCTACTGAAATACAGTTAGAAGTATGGGAAACAGGATTCAATCTGGATTATCATAGATATGCACGAGATGCATCTCCAATCCACATACATGTCCCTAAGCTTATGCCTTTCATTCCCATGGGACCTTCTAACGTTACGAACTTTCAACTTAACACAGCTATGATTCAAAATGCGTCGGGTTGCCGACCTCGTATCAAAGGTAGTGTAAATGAAAGTAATTTTATTATTTCTCCGCGTAATAGTTCTCAATCTTATAATGGAGAAATCTTCCATGGGTCTCGGTTATCTTGTTATATACCGAATAAGAACCCAAAGCGTATTGAATATACAACAGACTAGGAGGCTACGTTATGTTAGTAACATCTAATCCTGAAAGTACGACCACCTTAACACAATTGGTTAGTGAGGGTCGTACTGGTGAAATCCAATTAAATAAAACACACTATCTATTACGTATTGGTGAGAATGTATATCCTTTAGCCAATGCATTAGACAGTTATATGGATTTCTTAATTGACATCTGTGTCGATGTTAGGTTAAACGATGTGGAGTATGATAAGTATTACCAGAATCCAAAGCTATTAAGTAAAACACTATATGGTACAATGGATCTGTGGTATATCTTACTCCGTGTCAATCGTTGCTCAAGTCCTTTCAACTTCAAATCAAGAGTTGTAAAGGCAATGCATCCAGATAGACTGGATATGATTAATAAGATGCTAAACCTTTCTGACCAACGATTATCTAAGTCAAAAAATTTAGCATATATCGAAGAAATGCCGAGGGTGTAGTTAGAGTAATCTCTAACTACACTCCTCTTTTATCCGATTAAGGCTTGTAGTCTATCATCTTGCGATGGAGCATTTCTTGTAAATGTTAATGGCTCACGTTCTTTTGCATTCTTTCTTCCCATCTTAGAGTTTCCAATTGGGATTACTTCTGCTAAGTCCGTAGCTAATGATTCTTCAGATAATCTTTCTTTACCAAGATCCGTTTCAATGCGCATTGTATTTGTTTCTGCGAACGGTTGGTTAAAGTAAGTTAATTCGGATAACGGTTTTCCACGTAACTTAATACGTTTGAATGTTAAGTACATTCTTTGCGTAGACTGTTTCATTTCTCGGTTGATGATACAAGCAAAGTCACTGTTCTCAATCGTATTCCAAGATTCCCCTACGTTGGATCGACCTAATAGTTTCGCTAAGTCATTACCGTTAAACTCCATAGCGGAGTCAATTGTCTTCGCACCTTCGCGGTTCAGCTGGTTCGCTGAGATTACCGGAATGTCTTTCTCGATTGCTAGTGCTTTCATTTCATCAACAATCGCACCAAGTTTTAAACGTTCTTCTTGTCCATCTCTAGTAGCGGAACGAATACGTTTAATATAGTCATGGAATAGACAAATGATTTCATATCCCATATCTTCATAACCTTCAATAATTCCGTATAGGTCAGATGTATCAATAGATTGACCTGCACGATATTCCACAATAATATCAATGTTATGCTCGCTTGTTAAACGCAAGCGACCTTTCTTACGCAACACTTCAATTGCTTCTTGTGGTGTGTTGTATTTCAGTTCGTCACTGTTATCATCAGCTACTGCTAAGCTGTATAGACGTTCAACTGTCTCGTCAACACTGTTCTCTTGTGTGACCATTAAGATTGCTGGAACCTTACTTGGGTCTTTCGGAACATAGTTTTCGTTAAATAAACGAATCTGATACATCAGGTTTAATAATAGACCTGATTTGAAACCGCCTGATAAACCTGCAAACATATAGAAACGTTGTGCTTGGAATCCACCAGCTAAGATTTCGTTTAATGCTTGGATTCCAGTCTTTAAGATATTACCAGGGTTTTGCAGTCTTTCGACTGTTTCTGTAACGGCACGTTCAAATGTACCTTCACGTAATGAGAATGCTCCATCCATATCTTGGTTGGCTTCCGCTTTTCTCATATCTGTCATTAAGTTGATAATGGTTTTCTTTAGGTTTCTTTTTAATGAACCTAAATCTTCAAAGTCACCACTATCTAATTTGGATAGTTGCTCCATGATTGCATCCTTGTGATGATACATGAAACAATGTGACAATCTGTCACTTACCATATTATTAACGTATTTGATTTCTTTCTTTGTTAATGTATAACGACCAACATCCTCAATGATATCTTCGTATACATCTGCAAATCGAGCTGTTCGACAGTGCTCGATTAATAAGTATGGATTCTCTAATCCATTGTCTAGTTTAGCTTCTAATGCCATATCTAAGAATCTAAAACGCGCTTTTAACGCGAAGTCATTATCAAAGACCGTTGGGTCTATTAGATTCAATAATTTTCGTATATTCATTAAGCTATTCGTTGAGATTCTCTCATCGTTGCTTATCGTGTAAGAGATAAATATATTTAGTGTGTATAGACTAAATTTCATTTTTATTCGATTTTTATAATCTAGTCGTTTCACTTTTACCTTTCTCATTTTAATGGTGTCCCCCTACTATATCTATTTTTACATTTTCGGAATTTTCCTCTCTCATATATTCTTTTGTTTTTACAATCATAAATTTAAATTGAGAAGATGGAAACAGCTCCACCTTCTCAGTCGGAATCGACAATTTCATTTAACAATTCCGTTATGTTTGTATTGTTAGAAAGAAGTTCTTTTACCCGTTCAACAGGCATATCATAATTCAATTCTTTCTTAATGTAAACTTGAATCTTTTCTTCTACAGAAAGATTCGTATCAAATAGATATTCATTCTTTTCTACAACTTCTTGCTCTTGAACTTGTAGTGGGAGTGCCTCTGTTTTTAAATCTAGAACGATATGTTTATTCCCCTGATAATACTTCTTCAGTACAGATAACTTTGCACTGTTTAAGTTATTCGGAAGATATACAGTCTGTACTCGTAATTTATAAATATCGTTCGCGATTCGATACTCATCAATTACCTTTACAATCTCTTCCACATCCAATGTTTCGACATGCTTATCAATATGTATCGTTTCATATTTTCTAGCTAAATCGTTTAGCATTGGTACTACGACAAACTTATCGGTGTCTGGATTCATCATAACTAAATAGAATCCTTTTGGTCTTTCTTCTCCTTGACACCATCTAGAGAATGACCCACAATAATAACAATACTTGTAATTCTGCATGGTATGTACATGACCAAAGATAACGGGACCTACACAGCAATAGTTTAATTCTGCTACTGTAAATGTAGGAGCACCAGGTCTATGTGTTGCATGTTCTGCATACGCTGCGAACTCTAACATGCCATGACCAAAGATTTGTTTGTATTTATCTTTCTGACTAAAGAATGGTTCATAAAACGCTTCTTTGTCTTGCATATATTCTTCAGGAATATATAGAACCATATAGTCAGGAAATAGTTCTTCTTCTTGTACTTCACGAATTACTCGGAAGTCTATTGATTCATCATACTCTAAGAACTGGAAGTTCTCTATCTGAGAACCATCATGTGAATCCGTTCCTTCAATTAAACGAACTTTTGCACCTTTCTTTTTTGCTATCTTGATTACTTCTCCGATGAATCGGAAAGCATACTTAGAAGCAGAACTATCAAGGCTAACTTTACTATCATATAAGTCTCCATCTATTATAATATAGTCTAGCTTAGGTATTTTCTTTAGTGGTTTTAAAAACCGTTTCTTTAACTCATTGTATAAAACTTCAGAGTCCATAACTCCAAAGTGAATGTCTGATATAACTGCTCCTATTCGGGTAGACATTATATCACCTCCTTATAATTTAATTTCCCCTATTAGGTACATTGATCTGTATACATCTAAAAGTCCTTCAAATACTTTATAGTACAGCAATGTATCCTCGTAGTCCATTTCTTTAAATTGATACTTGTCTTTCTTTTTATCTAGACGAAGTATTGCAACTTTTTCCACTTCATATTCTGGATAGTTGCGTTTCAACAACTGGACATAAGCCGCTAGTTGTATAAACATGGTTGAATAAATCCCTGAACTTGTTTTAAAGTCAATCATATACAATGTATTGTCTATCCAACAAATACAGTCGATTGTCCCTCCATAATCATCACAGCTTAGCTGTATTTCAGAGAATACGAAATTAATCTTTCCACCAGTTTTCTTCCCCGTAAACTTATTCGTTTGTGGCTTCATGTCTTTTAGCCATCGTTTGAATAACTTGAAGCAATGTCTTGCTACATCTGGTGTCTCTATATATTTATAGTCATCACCGACATTATTTAAGTTGACCATTTTCTTCTTTATATATCGCTCTATTAAGGCATGTGTCATTGTTCCAATCTCAGAGCTATGGTCTAAAATGTCATCTACTTTTATTTTCTTAAATCCCATCCAATTTGCCCAACCGACCAATTCTGGTTTATTCAATAATTTGATTACGGTTGTAACACTAGGGACTTGCACACCTCTAGCATTATAATATTTCGTGTGCTCTTTTTCTTTTTTAGCCATTGTTTCTCCTCCTTTATCTCATATTATCTCGTTCAAGAGTTATTCAACCATTAAAATAATATATATTTTAACAACCTATTAAAATATATAGAAAGAATAAGGAGGACTTACACTATGTCTGACAAATTAAAAAGTATCTCTGATACGTATATCTTCAAGTTCTACGATAAAACAATCCATCTACAACAAACGATGGTTCGTATCACAACAGAAGGTCAATTAGTAGATGCTTCACGTCCTGAAATTAAAGATATGATAGGCGAAATTGAACGTCGTTACCACTACAGTTCGAAGAACTACGTTCTAAATTGCTTCCGCCAAGGTAAGATCAAATTGGTTATCAACAAAAAGGATTACCGCTTACCTACAACAATTCCTTGCTTCCTTGTAAATGCAGGAAACTCTATTGTTTGTATCGTCAACATCTCTAACCATGCAACAATTGGTAAAGAAGGAGATATTAAAATTGATACAAAAACATTATTCTACTTAATGCAATGTGGTGCTACATTAATTAGCTGCTACGAGAACTATCGTGCCATCTCTATGCGTACAGATATCCAAACGGTATCTTCTGCTATGTATAGCAAACTGATGACAAAAGTATTAAACCGTATGTTCTCTATTAGTATTAACAAAGAACGCTTAGATATTATCACATATCTATCTTCGTACTTCTTCCTTTACAATGTAATGGGTCGTACGAATCCAAGTCAGCAAGAAATGAATAAGAAGTTTGCTATCGGGAACTGTAAATCGTCTGGTGTCTTACTAGTAAATGACATTGACAGATTGATTAAACCTGAAGAACACTTCAAAGATTTAGATACATTCATGAACTTCATGAAAGAAAATGTAACGGGTCTGAAAGAGCTTTCTACTCGTGCATTTGTCGATAATTATATAAAATCATATGGACCAACAATGATGTTAGCATTGGAGTTCCTACCAACGTTTTATGATAACTTATTCGCTGTTATGATTGGATCATTTACAAACGTCCAAAACGTAATCGAAAATACGTTAGACAAAGACATTGATAAGTTATATAAAACATTCTTTAGCTCTATCAGTGAATAGGAGGGAATGTAATGGAGCGTTTAACAGACTTTTTAAAACAAGATATTCGAAAAGAAGCTCTTGAAGAAATGGTAAAAGAGTTTATTTTGAATTACAGCTATACACTCCTATCAACCGTGCAAGACGCACGTGTTGGTATGGATGTATATGAAGTAAAACGAAACAATTTCCAAGTAAAAGAAATGGTCAAGCACAAAGAACATTACTATTGGAAACCGTTTACAAAGTTCTTTATTGTATGTCAAGGTTTAGAACTCGTAGAAGAATTCGAACGTCGTATGACACAAGAAGAACTATTACAACGTAAGTTTAATAAGTACGAATTGATTCCATTAAGTGAGTTTAACAAATACTACGAATACTCATTCGACATGTATTTCAATGGGAAGAAGATTCCTTTAAATGAAATCGAAATCGTATTTACAGATTATCATACAATCTTATGTATTCCATATAAGTATGAGTTCTTTACGACAATGCATATTGTTCGTCGTAACTACTACTTAGACTTACAGTCTAATAAAACAAACTCATTTAAAATCAGTACACTAACTTATCCAAACGTTTCTACATTTGGTTGGTTCTGTTACGTGGACGGTTTGTTTACAACTGATTTCACAAAACAAAAGGTTGGCACAGATTATGTGATTACAGTTAATGCTCCTGTCGGTAAAATGATAGAAGTAAACTGTATGCCAGCTTTATTACAATCACAAACGTTGACAAAAGGAACGAAACATTTCCGTTTACAACGTAAAGTAAAAGGGAAACGTGAATATAGATATCCAGTTCACGTTGAGAATGTCATGATATTTGCTAACGGATTATATACAGATTTAGGTGTAACAGCTATTACTTCTGATGTATTCCGTATTAATCCGCTTCCAGTAGATAAAGCTACAGCTATGATATTCTATGAAGAACAAGCGGGTGAAGCACATGATTATCGTGACCATGTATTATGGTATGACACTGACCATGGGAAAGACCTTGTGTCAGATTTAGATAACAATAAAGTACCAGAATACATCACAAAGTTTAAATTGGCTGATGTCGATACAAGTGCACAAAATCTAGTAGATTCTAAATTGAATGATACTGAATGGCGTGCAAAGAAACTGAAAGAGATTACAAACTATGATTATGAGTTCTATGGTAAATATATTGATGCTGTAACTCGTCGAGCTAAGATTACTGAATCTAAGTTTGTCGATATGTCAAAAATGGATTACGCCAAAGCGACTCGTAATAATAACAGATCTGATGTATGGGATACTGCAAAGTTAAAAGACTTTGACCAACCATATATCTTAGTATCTATTCCAAACCCTGAGAGCTTTGGATTCAATGTATTCGTAGACGGGATACGAGATGATGAACCATTAATTTATCATCAGAATGATGAGACATTGGTATATATTCGTGCTTCTCGTGTATCTCCCAAATCCATCATTGAATTCGAAATGATGTATGTAAATGATAAGATTCAAATGCGAGATATTACAGTAGTTGCTAATCAAAGATTCTTTGTAATTGGATATAACGAATTTCTTGATATAGATTATTTAAAATTATTTATGTACGATGCAACTAAGAAAAAATATTACCCATTTAGTGGTTGGTCTCCGATGGTATATCCTGACCGAACTGATGGTATGTTAGCACAAACATATCCAGGAAATATTGTTCTTAAAGCTGTAAACACATTTGTTCATACGTTTACACGTTATGTTGTGCCAGGTAAAACAACTCGTGTACTTGTGGATGGTTCACTTGAAATGGCTCATCTTAACCATGATAAAGAAAACTACCGCATTTATAAAAACGGTCGCACATTACCACATTATTGCTGGTCTGTAGAATTCCCAAATTTAATGAACGACTTAGCTACACCTAAGTTTACAATCAATGCCGCGTTTACGATTGGTGAAGTAATCTATATCGAATACGTGCCTTTCTCACAAAAACCAGCATATGATGAGAAGTTGGTGGAAGAGTATGGACGTGTGCGTCCTGATAAAGGAAAACTAGAAGCTCCATTTAATGATAATATTATGACATATTATCTGAATGGTAGAAGAATCTCTCATCGTTATCATGAGATTCCCACAAACAATGGTTTACAGCTATGGAGTGTAAATTCTCGTAAGCATTTTAATATGTACTTGAATCGCACTACTTTTAAACTCGTAAGCGAGTTTTCTCAGAACTATAACGTGGGACCTGACTTATATGATGTCTATCTGAAATCATTAATGGTTGGGGAACTTATTAAAGATGAAGAACCTGATGTTACTGGTCCAGAAATGATCGGTATGATTGATCTGTACTACGACTTATATCGTGAGTATTTGAAACATAACATCATTGACGCTTCAAAAGAAATGCCGAAATACATTTCATTTAAATATAGTAAGATGCTTACACAACCACAGAACGTTATCTATGTGGATATGACACAGAAACAAACTCGTTATATGCCATTAGATCCGACGATTCAATATAGTGATGAAGAGTTCGTTACAGTAGGTAGTGAGTATTACCAAATCTTGAGCGACTTTGAAACGTTACCATCATTTGATTTAGCAAATATACCAAAAGATTTATATGAGAAATATAAAGATGTATTTAATAACAACGTCATTGTATTAGATATATCTGCAATGGCTGAAGCTGCTAAACAGCAAGCTCAAAAATAATAGGAGAGGGGCATCCCTCTCCTTTATTACCGCCACTCCTGATTCACATGATAAACATCTAAATAAGATTATATTATGGAGGTGGAACATATGTCACCAAACCCACGGTTCGGTTTTAAACCTGCTCCTATATCCTATCTAGCTCAAGTAGAAGATGGAGAGTTCTTAGCAGACTTTAATAACGGACATTTATACGTAAAAAGTAAAAATAAAGCCTTATCTAAAACGGTAGAAAATGAAAACCGTCTAGATGAAATGGTGAAACGATTTGCTTATCAAAACCCACAATTAATTATGGGTAGTAGTAACTGGACACGCTTTTGTGAAGAAAGGTCAGGTATGACCGTATCACATTATGTTGACACTACCACTGGTGGTAAAATAGGCGGTGTCCGTGTTGATTTTGCGGCTAACTCGGGTTTATTTGTCTTAAAACTAGATTTCCCACTAGCAAGATCATTACACACAAAATATTATATGAGTGCAACTGTAAAATGTATCAGTGGACCTGGTAATGCTAAACTGTATACTGAAGTTGAAACTGATTTAATTCAAGGATTAAACGGTGACCCAAACAGAGGCTCATCTACTGGTGAAACAATTGGGGAGACGTATCCATTCAAAGTAAATGATATGCAACGTATATCTGCTACATTTGGAGAAGACTCCGAATTCGAGGATATGTTAGCAACACCAAAATTTAAAAAGGGTCCGTTCTTTAAACCAGGCATTCAATTTGTTATAGATGGTGATAGAACAAAACCTGCAAGCTATTTCATTACAGATTTCCAAATCTGGCAAATCCCGCACTTCTTTACAGATCATCGCACACATTACAGAAGCTTTGATGAAATCTATGCGATTAGTCCAAATATGATAGGCACAAAAGCTACTGATGCTGCGGCAACAATGGGAAGTGCAATGTATGATGAATCGAGAGCTACTAGAAATATAGCCGTTGCTTATACAAAACCGTTAAAGTTTGGCTTATATTCTGTAGGCGTTCGAATGAAAGTGAATAACATCACTTTAACCAATAGATGCATTAAACTACAAGTGCATAGATTGAAAAAGAAATTACCAATTGATAATAAAATAAGTGCTACATTCAATGCTACTGACTATGATGTAATTGCAGAAACAACTTTTGCTCCTTCGGACTTTGTAGAGAAAGATATCTACAAAAATGTCTTTGTCGGAGTAGAGTATACAGGTGCAAAGTCAGTAGATGATATGCTTCGTGTTGTTGTTTCATTCGACAAACCACCGACAACGATATTTAATACGTATGTAGATTATATACGTATTGAACCAGTATCAATCGGTGCTTTCAATAGACGGGCATAAGTATACACAAGAGGAGGTAAACAATGTATATTTCAGATGAAGATTTCAGGGAGATGCGGTTGGCTGTTATGCAGGAACTTGGTCGTCGTGGACGAGGAAGTATGTTAGAAGCACCTGCTACACCAGCAGCATCTAATGACGTGGTCTCAAGTGACCAATACGACACAATGGCAAAGCAAATCAATGATGTGAAAAGCTTTGATAAACCTATGTCAGAGGATCAAAACGAAATGGTTGAAGTCGATGAAATGGCGGCTACAACTTATAAATTGAAAAATTCTAAACAAGACGGAGGAAACTCTTGTAATGGTGCTTGTACAGGGCTTTGTAGTACATCTTGTGTTGGCGGATGTACAGGTTCTTGTTCAGGTACTTGTGGTGGTGGCTGTGCCACTGGTTGTACTAGCTCATGTACTGGAGGTTGTTCTGGTTCATGTTCTGGTGGTTGTTCTACTAGCTGTAGCTCTACTTGTACTGGTACTTGTTCTACAGCTTGTGTTAGCGGATGTTCTGGATCTTGTTCAGGTCATTGTGCTGCTGACTGTTCTTCTGGATGTTCTGGCGCTTGTACTGGTGCATGTACATCTTGTACAGGAAGCTGTTCTGGAGGATGTTCTTCTGGATGTTCTGGCGGTTGTCAATCTAGCTGTACTGGCGGATGTTCTGGCACATGTTCAGGTACATGTGGTGGAGGATGTGCAACAGGTTGCGTAAGTGGATGTTCTGCTGGATGTTCTAGTAGCTGCTCAGGCGGTTGCGGTGGTTCATGTAGCTCAGGATGTTCTGGCGGATGTACTGGTTGTGGTTCTTCATGTAACAACACATGTCAAGGTGACTGTGGTGGCGTATGTACAGGTAACTGTGGTAGTGCTTGTGGTTCTGGTGTATGTGGTGGCTCTTGTCACTCAGCGTGTACTGGTGGCTGTGGCGGATCTTGCTCAGGCGGATGTGCTGCTTATTGTACAAGCTCTTGCGGAAGTACATGTACTGGCGGTTGCGGTAGTAGCTGTTCTGGCGGATGTACTGGAAGTTGTTCTGGTGGTTGTGCATCAGACTGTACTTCAGGATGTACTGGTTCTTGTACAGGAGGCTGTACTGGAACATGTTCAGGTATGTGTGGCGGCGGCTGTGCTTCAGGTTGCTCTGCTGGCTGTAACACTGGCTGTACAAGTGGTTGTACAACAGGATGCATGTCAACATGTACTGGTTCTTGTAGCTCAGGCTGTTCAACAGCATGTGTAGGCGCATGTTCTTCAGGATGTTCTGGAACATGTTCAGCAACATGTGGTAGTGACTGCTCAGGTGGTTGTGGTAGCACATGTTCTGGTGGATGTACTGGTGGTTGTTCTGGAGCTTGCTCTAGTGGATGTACATCATGTACAGGTTCTTGCTCAGGTTCTGCTATGAGTGTTAACTATTCAAAAGCAATGTATAACACAACTGGTGGAGTCTTCACAATTTAATGAGAGGATGATTAACAATGGAAGAACAAAAACCATATGAAATAAATGCGAAGAAGAAGTTAATTAAGAACGCATTGATTCAAAAGTATCTTTCAGAAAAGAATTTTGAAATGTTAGAGAAAACATTAGAAGACTTCCCACTTGTTGGTGATAGTCTGCGTTTGTTAATGGATGAAGGTGTATTTAAACACAAAATTCCAATGATGCAAATGTATGCAATTGTGAGAGAAAACTTGCATAAATTCTTTACAGAGTCTGAAGCTCAATTCGGTGCAAACTTCTTTAGATTACAATATTATTTCCGTCAAAACGATTTAGATAATACAAAGGCGCTGTTAAACGAAGTAAAAGATTTAGATATCAAACCTGTATATAAAGGTGAATTCTATTATACTTTACTGATGTTAGCTCAACCACGTAATGAAGCTGATATTATTATCGAATGTGCTGACTACTTTGAACGTCATCAAATCACGGAACATTTAATGAAACGTGAAACGTCAGAAAGATTCGACGGAGACGTCGATACTGAAGAATATTTAATATTCTAAACCAACAATAGGTTATGCTTCGGCATAACCTATCATTTTATTTCGTAGCAACAAAATAATATTACAGTTAAAAAGGGGGAAACATAATGGGTTGCTCAGTAGAACAAACTTATGTTAAAACAACGTCTGAGTTCCAAGATACATTCGGTGAGATGTATAACATCGCAAAACCAGAAAATCTTGAGAAGTATTCAGAAAAAGACTTGGCTACAAAAAACCTTACATTTGTTATGACAGAGGAGTGTAACTTACGTTGTACATACTGTTATCAAGTAGGGAAAAATAGAAAGTTCATGTCGAAAGAGGTTGCACGTAAAGCGATTGACTTATTATTCGACACAGAACGTAATAAGAACTATGTGAATGATAAAATTCACCAAGCTGTAATTCTAGACTTTATCGGCGGAGAACCATTTATGAACGTTGACGTTATGGACTTTATCGTTGACTACTTCCGTTATAAAGCTGCAATTGAACGTTCTCCTTGGGCGTTAAACTATATGATTAGTGTATCTACGAACGGTACTCTAAACCATACAAAACGTGTTAAACGTTTCATTGAAAAGAACCAAGGACGTATCTCTGTATCTATCACAATTGATGGTAACAAAGATCTACATGACTCTTGTCGTGTATTCGCAAATGGTAAAGGTAGTTATGATATCGTAGAACGTAACGTAAAGAATGCGATTGCTGAACACGGTCTATCTTCTACTAAAGTTACATTTGCTCCAGAAAACATTGATAAAATCACAACTGCAATTCCTCACTTATTCGAGTTAGGATTACGTGAAATCAATGCCAACGCAGTATTCGAGAAAGTATGGAGTCCAGAGGACGCTTTCGTATTCTATGACCAGTTAATTAAATTAGCTGACTGGTACTTAGATAGCGGATACTACCAAAGTGCTGTAATCAGTATCTTTGAAGAATCTATCGGTAAACCAATGCGACCAGATGAAAATGATAACTGGTGTGGCGGTGACGGTAAGATGTTAACAATTGGATGTGACGGAAAGCTATATCCTTGCTTACGTTTCATGCATTACTCAATGGAAAATAAAGACCGTCGTGAAATTATCATCGGTAACGTTGATGACGGTATGATTAACTATAAAGATGACCCAATCGTAGAAGAACTATTTGGTATCTCTCGTCGTTCTCAATCGACAGACAAATGTTTCAACTGCCAAGTAACAAGTGGATGTGGCTGGTGTACAGCACATAACTACGATATCTTCGGTTCATCAAACATTCGTGCAACATTCACATGTATGATGCACAAAGTTCGTGTTCTTGCGAACTACTACTACTGGAATAAACTTTACAAACGTATTGGTAAAGAAGACTTCTTCGAATGTAACTTAACAGAGGATGAAGTGCAATTTATCACACAAGGTAAAGGTCTACCAGAAATAGATTAATATAACAGAGGAGGAATCCCAATGGCTTGTGGATGTAACGTAAACTACGGTGAAGAAGTGACTGAAGGATGTTGCGAAGAGACGAAGACCATTACATATGTAATGGACATTGATGACACAATGGTTGTCCAAAAAGTCCTATATGAGCGTGATGGTTTATTAGCTCTAGTAACTCAGTTCTCAAGTGATTCACCATTCAAACCAGATACTGAACGATTCACGGAGATTTTAGAAGAGTATATTAAAATCACAGTGAAATATAACTTGACATTCCAAACGTTAATGACTAATTATATTACACCAGAACACCGTGAACTTATTTCTGGTAAACAGTATGAAATTAAAGTCGATTTCTTAACAAATAGGCTCATTATAGAATATAAATAGAAAACAATTTATTATATACAAATAAGGGAGGAATTTAGCAATGGCTAAAAACAAAACAACATCATATCCAGTAGAACCAAAGAAAGTGCAAGAAGTACAAGATATCTTCTATAAACGTGCTGGTCTAATGGAGCTTATCAATAACAACGTTACAAACGACGTTGTAATGGAGAAATACTTCAACACAAACCGTGAATTCATGGAAAAGAGTGAAGCAATCCTTCGTGAAGTTGCTCCTCATATCGACATCGTTAAAAATCCACCAGAGTGGAATTTAGATTTCGAGCAAAACATTATGTATGTAACAGAGAAATAAAACTTAGAGTGTAGGCGAAAGCCTACACTCGTTTTTGTTGTAACATGATATTAGTAATACATCTACTACATGAGGAGGTGAATAAGAATGATTCGTAGAAGCAACACGTTTTTCAGGAAGAAAGCGATGGTCATTCTTAGTTTTATTTTGTTTGGGAGCACACTTTTGTTAGGAATCGTTAGTGGCTCTTATCTCAATAATATAAAAGATAAAACTGAGTCATTGCAGATCTACTTAGAAGACGAGACACTAGCTTATGCGCTTAAACAGCCTGACCGAGGCATACTTGTAGAGAATCAGACACATAGAGCTGACATACATGTACGACCTGGTGAGTTAGTTGCTTATAGTGACGAATGGTCACTGTCTCAAAATGATGTAGCTACTATCTCATTTGCAAATGAGAAACTTGAATATCTAAAAAATGTTCAAGAAGATACCCACAAGTTAGAGTCGATGGTGTTTATCATGCTATCGTTACTATTATTATTATCTTTCCTTCTGATATGTGCGCTGACAACTTTTTCAACCAAACGTCAAAAACGCATCGCTAAAAGGGGAGGTGATGTGGGTGGAAAAATTGTTCGCTCTGGACATCATAATGATGCTTTCAGTAAGCTTGTTAACGTCCTTCATAGTAAGTTTAAATCGGTACGCCACTGACCTGGAAGACCGTGACCCTAAAGTTACTGTTTACTACATTTCAGAAGCACTTATTTCAACACTCATCGGTATATTCTTAGGGCTGTTGTTAACTACTATGGTTTCGGACACAAAGATTTGCATCGTGGCTACAGGTCTCGGTGCATATTTTGGCAGATACTCATTAAATATTATAGCCAAAATTTTGCTATTCAACTTGAAAAACTTCAACGTTCCTTTGGACGAAGGAGACCTCAATAAAGAAAAGCAACAAGACGACGACAAAAGAGATGAACAGCGAACCCAGAGGCGACAAGGTAATAATACAAGTACAGGAGATAGAGACTAGTTCTCTATCTCTGTCTTTTTCGCCGTTTACAACAAGTAAATAACTATACCCTAAAGGAGGGACATATAATGGCTGAAGAAAGTAAAAATCTCGACGTCCGGTTGATACTGAAGCATATAGACCAAGTGGAGCATTATACACCTGGTGAGATTCTTCGTGATGGTCAAGGACACTTCTACATGGCAATAAATGAAAAAGAAGTTGTCAGTCATACAAAAGTGTTACTAGAAAGTCTAGTAGATTATTTAACAACTGACCATATGACAGATGGAGACCAACACGCAACTGCAACCGAATTACAATCAGGATTCATGAGTGCTCAAGATAAAAAGAATCTTGAGAGCATTCGTAAGTACATTGTACAGTTACAAAGCAAGCCAAACTTTGATGCATCGTTATTCAACAGAAAAGTTCAAGATGGTATTCTTGGACGTTTAGCATATTCTGTTTCTAATGATAACAATCTGCATATCGACCCAATTTCTCTTATCTTAGATAAGAACCTCTTTGAGACAGAAGAATTGGAATTACCATTATTCCCTCGTCCTGATAGAGGATTTGAGAATACAATGGGTGAGCAAGGGGTTCGTTACGACTTAGTCTTTTTAGAGATTGGTTATACAGCTGATCCTGTTACAAAAGACCACAAAGTAAAATACCGTCTACTCAATGTAGAAGATGTAAACTTCAAACGATTCCCGAAAGGATTAGGAACGAAGATTACAAATGAAGGTATCTTTACATCATATGTACCATATGAGAAATATGAGTATGAAACCTATCTAAATACACAATTATTATACTTCGAGTTAACGGATGAAAACGATAACCCAACAGGAGTATTTAAATGTGGAGATGGCTCTGATACTGCAAGTATGCGTATCAATTCATCTACGGGATATAAGTATGCTATCCCGTTATTTAAAATCAAGACATTAAATAGTGAAGACTTCTCTCCACAAAACTTATACGGGAAACTTCACGATGTTGTGGATGCTCAATTAGAAATCTTACCGATATATAATCGTGTATTTCTAAGTCATCTCAACTTAGAGGCTTTACTATATGAAGGTGTCGAATTACTGAATAGCAACAAGCTGATTACATCAAAACACTACGATGTACTTGCAAGCTACTTTGGCGCACCTAAATTCCCAGTAGATAACAATACAGTGCTATACGTTCCATATTCAGAAGATGATTCAGATCTTGTTACAGAAGGTCGTTTAGGTAAGAAATCATCTTATAAACGTTCTGTATTTGGTTATATGATGGACCGTTCTTATGAGAAAGGTTCATTTTTATCATTACGTGATATGTGGAATGTTTTCACATTAGATTTCATGCTAGATAAAGAAATCAATGATGATACATTAATTACATTTGCAGATTCGAACTTCCAACCTAAACTAACAATCTCAGTAAAAGCGGAGAAGTATGGAAAGAAAGTTCTCTATGTATCCGATGTTGTAAACCGACGAATTATCATGACCCGTGACTTACCTGAACGTGATACAACATTCGTTAAGTTACAACGTGTTGGTGATTTATTCCATCTCACATTAAACTATGAAGGTAATACAACAACTCGTAGTTATGAATTAGAAATAACAAATCTTCAACTATTGCAAGTGACAGCAACAAACTGTCCGATTGGTAATATTCGACTTCAAAATGGCATATATTATGATTTCCCAATTGATGTATCCGTTTATGATTTCCAAATAAATAATGCTTTAGTTGACAATAAGGTTATTGGAGGAAAGGTTGCATACTACAAAGATGTGACATTACATTCTTCTGATGAGCCTTCTAATATTGAGTATCGTTTAGCTTCTATAGACCGTTGGTCTAAGAATGATACAATCACAATCTTAAAGAATGGTAATGAATCTATTATGGGGATTTATCCTGAGAATGGATTGGTCATTACAGAAGTTCTATCTAGTAATAAGATTAAAGTAGAAGGCGATGTTTCTATCTTATCTATACAAGATGATATTAAGATTGTCAATGGAACAGAGAACGTTCTTTCCGAATACAAAGTTCTTCATGTCGATACTGATACAAATGAAGTAACAATCACAATCAGTAACGGCGAGGAAATACGAAATTATGTTGGTTATCATCTTCACAAGAACGATATAACACCATTGGTGCGACTAAAACATATGGCATCTGGTGAATATATTAAGTTAACGATAGTAGATGCGGTTGACCGATATAATATCAAACTAAATATAGAAGAATCGTTATCAGGTCCATTGTATCTAGAGTATATTTCTGTTATGAATGGTACAGTTGAGTTTCCTGAAATGGATTCTGTTGTGTATCTAAAATCAGATCAGGCGAAGATGGAAGAATTGAAAGATTCTATCCTTGTATCGAATCCGAGGGTATTCCGTTTCACATCAGGTGACTCTGAATATATTCCAACGGAATTAGATAAACTTCGTTTGGCTCATACATCTAAAATGGATCAACCGATTCAAAGTACAATCGAAGTTGATTTACGCCAATTCATATTTGGTCGTTCTAACTTCGACTATGAAGAAGTAATAAAAGTATTGGACTCTATTACCTTACATTTGCGCTTAGCATCCAACGGATCTGCTAATGTAACAATGAGCGAATACAAAGATACCTTCTTTATGAAAGAATTTGATACAGTTGAGATTGAATTAAAAGATGTATCGAAAGTTATTGATGTTGATGGGAAACTTGTCATTGATATTGAGAGTATGAGTGCGACAAACTCACAAACATATATCATTGTAGGCGTTCCACATATCTATCTACATTTCAACTCTGAAGTAGAACGTTCCTTTGCAGAACTACATTCAGAGAATGGTAATCTTGGCATGAGAAAACATTTCAGATTAGCAAAGAATGTGATAGAGAATGTATTAGAAACAGAAGTTGAATCTGTTATGGCAGTTTATTTAGAATCTCCTGACCAAAGTATGGTGAAGAATGTTACGTATCATATTCTTACATTGCCATACGTAGTTGGTAAAGATTCATTCTATCTGGTATCTGTCGGAAATGAAATCAAGTTGCTTCGTCGTAATGAACGAAATGAATCCTTCATTTACAATCTGCCAGATAATCCAATGATGAAAGGAGATGAATAAGATGGCTGATATTTACTATGATACTACGAATAATAAAGTCGTGGGTCTAAACTTAAAAGAAAAAACATCTGATATTGATATGGTGCGAATCGCTGATGAGATTCTACCTAATATCACAAAGATAGTGACAAAAAAAGGAGAGTATGTACATAAGAGAGACTCCAAAGGAAATCTCTTATATACTCGTGAACTTGTTGATCCACAGACAGGTAAAGTCATTGGAACGGATATTATGGACAAATCCTACATGTATAGTATATCTGAACGGAAACGTTTGAATGAAGGGATTGTGTACATTGATTCTTCCATGGACACTATCAATGACGCTGTCTACGAGGTAACAAGTAAAGAAAAGATTGAGTATGACCCTTATATTGCTAAAGAAGATAGAGATGAAATTGTAGCGATTAAAGACGAACCTGCACATTTCACAATCGAAGAAGTTCTTCATCAGAAATATCTTGATATGGTAAATGCAAGTAACTTAACTTACATTATTGCATTCCATTCAGCAACAGATAGTGAAGACATCTTAGTCTTTGATAGTGAGTTTATGATGGTAAATGCAAAAGGGGCAATTCTTCGTCCAGGAGAGTTTATCTCTATTCATGTGCCATTATCAGTTCCTACGAACAAATTCAGATTACTGGAGTTGAGCAACAATAAACTTCAAGTGTATTTATCAGGAAACGTGATGACGGATATTGTATTCGAATTCACAGGCAAACTGGATAATATCACAATCATGGTTAAAAACAATACATCTGAAATTCAGTCTCTGCAAAGTTTTGCATTGGGACATAACTAGGAGGGATATCATGTTTTATTTAAAACGAGATACACCGAAGGTGGAAAAGTCTGAAGAGAGAACAGAAGAACTTTCTACAACGGAGCAAGGTTTAAAAGATTTGCATGATAAAGTCGAAACCATAGACACGATGGTAAAAACGATTATATTTAATACAGGAGATGATAACTAATGTTTAAATGGTTAGCTCAATGTATTATTGATGGTTATGACGGCTTTGGTCAACCTTTAACATATTCAGCAGCGATTAACTCAGCAGTAAAAAAATTTAAGCTGAACGAAGAAGAGGTAAAGCAACAAATCAATCAAATCCTAATCCTGAATGGAAGAGAAGATTTAATTGAAAAGTAAATATAGATTTTTATTGAGCATAACATATAAGTAATAAAATTATGCACAAAGAAATCAACTCCGCGATGAAACTATGACGTCCTATCTGGCAATGGACGAAAAGAGTAGGATTTATTCCTACTCTTTTTTTATTTCGCTAACAAGTTATTGTACCTGCAAAGCCCAACCGTTTCTGGGCACGTATAGGTACTTCCCTTCAATTCGTGAGGATTGTTGTACATACAAGCGAACTTACTACAGCAGAAGATGACCCCGTTGGTCATCTTCTAATTATTTTTTACATATACCATAACATTTTATTGTAGCTATGGATTAGCTATAGAATTCATCGTCTTATAGCTCATGCCCATGAGCTTTAAACATTCCATATGATGAGACATTCATTTTACTACAGCAGAAACGTCAGTTTCTAAATAAATGCTATTAAAACAAACGACTTTCATTCCAAAAATAGTTTGTTACTCGAATGTTACTCATCATCTTTACTACAGGGGTCACCAATAGTGACAAAGCATATTTTTCCAGATCGGTACAGGAACGTGACAAGCGACTACTTAAACACAAAACAAGTATATTCTAGCTTATAGATTAGGTCTATAAGTGCTTGCCTGTACTGTAAACAATTTACTACATTCAGTTTATTATTACACAGGAATGTGACAACGTCCCAAATAAATTTCAATCGTATATGAGGCTTATAGTTTAGGACTATAAGGGTTGCCTGTGTATCTAAATGAGATAAATGCAAAATAATTAAATCTCTAAGTCCATTTGTTAGTTTATCTCATTTATTTTATTATAGCTGTCAGTATAATACTGACGACCACAAGATGAAAAAGAATTTAAGCACCCCCGATATTGTATTCTTCAAACTACAAAACACAATCGCTTTGTGCCGAGTCGGGAAGAGGGTGCGTCATTACTACATTTGCGATAGCTTCGGCTATCGCATACTTTATGACTTTTTTTATGAACAATATAATGCAGATGGAGTGATGCCCGTTTGTATTAATTGTTGTGTTAAACATAATTAAAGCTCCTTTAAAATATGTTTTACTACATTGAGTGATAGCGTGCAAGCTATCACTCTACATTTTCCCAAAAAAAAATAAGAGGTAGATACCAAACGGTATCTACCTTCTTTTATTTCGTATTTCGTACAAATAGACGATTTACATTCTTTACTTTATTGTATTTAATGGCACTCTTACAGAATTGATCTTGTGCATCCATTAATCTTCTCTTCTTGTCACGAATGACATACTTCTTACCTTTTAATTCGTAAGCTTGTGTATCATTAAACTGAGTGATTAAGATATTCATAATACGTAGTCGAATGTTTTGATCTAATACTGGCATTGCAATCTCAAATCGTTTATCTAGATTACGTTCCATTAAATCTGAAGAAGCAATATAGATTTCTTCTTTTCCACCATTTAAGAAATAGTATACTCGACTATGTTCTAAGAATCGACCTACGTTACTTACTACCTCAATATTCTCACTTAGTCCTTCTACACCAGTGACTAGACAACAAGCACCACGAACAATCAGTTTACATTTCACACCATTAACAGATGCTTCATATAGTTTATCAATGATTGTCTTATCTGTTAAGCTATTTACTTTGAATGTAAGAGAAGCTGGTTCTCCTTTACGAGCAAACTCAATTTCTCTATCAATCATTTCAAGGAACTTATCACGTAAGTTATAAGGTGCTGCAATAATACGTTTTAGTTTCGGTTCACTAAATCCAGTTAATGTATTGAATAGATTAAATACATCATTACAGATAGATGGATTTGAAGTGAATACTGACATATCTGTATAAATTCTAGATGTCACATCATTATAGTTTCCTGTACCGATATGTACATATTTCTTTAAGTTTCCTTTCTTATTACGTTTTGTGATTAGAGTCATCTTACAGTGAGTCTTTAAGTTATCTACTCCATAAATAACATGACCACCTGCACGTTCTAGTTTAGCAGCCCATTCTAGGTTTCGCTTCTCATCGAATCGCGCTTTAATCTCTAATAGTACCACAACTTGTTTTCCATTCTCTGCTGCTTTGATTAGACTTTCCATAATTGGTGAGTTGCTACTTAAACGATATAACGTTTGACGAATCGCCAATACATCTGGATTGTCGGCAGCCTCTCTAATGAAGTCTACTACAGCATCAAATGATTCATATGGATGATGTAAGAATACATCATTCTTATCAATTACATCTAAGATGTTATGAGTTCCTACTAAGTCCTTTCCAACTTGTGGAGAAAACTTGTTAAATAGTAATGTGGCTTTCTCTTGGTCTGTTAATAATACTTTCAGACCCATACCCATAGATAAGTCTACTACATTCTTCATTTCGAATACATGTTTCTTATCCACATTCAAAGCATTGTGTAAGATACGAATCATTTCTTTATTTGTCTTCGTGATTTGTAATGCAACCACATCACCTTTCTCACGTTTCTTTAAAGATTCTTTCATCTTATCTGCTAAGAATGCATTTGTGCCATTCTCCACATCGTCATCAAAGTTACGTAATGCACGATAGAAACAATGGTCAGTGATTGTTTTATTGATAAAGATTTTATCTAGATTCATTAAGATTAAGTCTTCTAATAAAATGAAGTGTCGTTCTTTCTTTGGAACGTCTTTTGATTCAATCTCAATTACTCTATCAATATTCGGAACTTGAATCGTTCCAAACATATCCACATTTAAGTTACGTGGGTCTTCTAATAATACCCCGATATTCATGACCTTACTTTGAATCAATGGGAATGGGCGACTGTTATCAAATACGATAGGTACAATTAATCCTTGTACTTTATCTTCGAAATAACAATCTAACCATTTCTTTGTCTTATTTGATACCTTTTGTTTTCTAGGTTGAATTAATCTATAACCTTTAGTTGCTAAATCCTCACCGATATTTCCTAATGCCTTTTGTTGACGATGAATGAAACTATCTAGTTTCTTTAGCAATAATTTATATTCTTGATATGGTGTCATGCCATTTATATTCGTAGCCGTTTCACGTTCTTGTACTTTCTTAACGATAGCTCCCATTCGGACCATAATAAATTCGTCAAGATTACTAGCCGTGATAGATAAGAATTTTAATCGTTCTAAAAGTGGATATCCTTCTTCTTTTGCTAAGTCTAAGATACGTTCATTGAACTTCATCCAACTTAAATCACGAGCTTCATATTTCTTACTTACCGACATACGACCAACCTTCTTAAGTGGTTGCTCAATTACCATCGGTAATAATTCAGAACTTCCTTTTGTTTCAGATACGTTTTTATTTGTCATTTGATTTTTGCCCATTTTTAAGGACCTCCTAGTATTTTTTACAAGTAGTAAATATTTTTCATTCACTACTATAATATATAGTCGTAACCTGTGTAGAAAATTAAACATAAATATAATCCACAAAGAAAGGAGTCGATGACATATGCCATTCGACTTAAGCACGTCAGAACTAATTGCTTATATCTTAGGTGCAGTTATTTTAGGTTTTACTGGTGTTAAAGTTTTCAAGCGTAACCCGTTCCGCGTTGTACTACCTGAAGAAAAGGCTAAAACCACACTAGCTGGTATCATAGCTGAGCTTGAGGACCTAGCTAATGAAACCTTTGACCTCAACTATACCGCCAATAAAGAGGCGATAGAGGAAATTCAGGATAGAGCGGTGAAGTTACTTCACGTCCTCTTCATGATGGACGGTAAGATAACTCCAGAAGAACAGGCGATCCTTGATAACCTAGACATCAGGAAACTGAAAGAATTGCTAGTGGATCAGTTAAAGAAACACATTAAATAAAGAGCAGAGTAGAGGATATCCTCTACTCTGTTTCTTTGTCGTCACTTCCGAGTACCACGTATGTTTTCGTTGGTACTAAGTCTCGGTTGTACAGTTTTTCTTTTAATTCATTAATAAGAGCATTATCTTCATAGATAACTAATTGGAACTCTGGAGTTAAATCTTCTCCAGCATCCATTACTGTAAGCTCAAATGTATCCCAGTCTATACTAAATTTGTCTTCGGGATATTTATGATTTTCTCTATATAAGATAATCTTATATATTTCATTCATATTTATCTTGTATTGCTTCGCAATTGAGTGAAACTCATGTGCAGAACTGTCAAATAGACTACTTATATCAGTAACGTCTTTTACAGGGTCTTCTATCTCAAAGGAAGTAGATAAAGACAACATCTTACCATCTTCTAGACGAGCATAGACTTCAGGCATTTGTAATGTTAATAGTGGAATGATATCAGTTGTTGACATTCCTTCGATTAACATGTCTCCACCGGTTGAATCTATCTTATCATGAACTAGTCCTGATATGTAATAGAATACAGATGGATAGTTAAATTCTGCTGTCACATTATGTGTGACTTTAAAGTTATCTGTTGTTTGTCCTTCTCTATCCCCTTCGTCAGGACTTGGTCGTCCATCAAATGTAATTAACATATTACCTGGGATAAGCATGAAGAACTTGTACTTCTTCTCACTTGCTTTAAAACGATAAGAAATAATCGTAGTGGAATGCGTATTCACATAATCTATGAATGGCTTTACGCTACCTTCTTTATCGAATACTGGAATACCAGCATCACTTGATAATTGGTTAATAACCGATTTAGGAATCTCACATTCCATTAGGAATGATTGGTAGAATGGCTGATCGAATCGCATGTTATTTAACATATATCCAACCATGTTGTACTGCATCATATTTGTGCTTACAACATATACCATTTCAAATTCCATCTTCATTCTCTCTACAGAGAAATCAATAAACAAATGTTTATCAAAATCTTTGAAGAATTTAATATCATGAAAGTCGGGACGAGTAGCATCCAACGTAGTTGGTTTCTGATAACGTCTCCGTACAAAGTCGATATTAAATTCTGTTTCTTCCGTCGTTAACTTAGGTGTGATAGAAATAATCGGCTTCTCTTTCTTTAATGAAAGGAAGCCGTATCTATCGTTGATTTCTTTAAAGTCTTTAATAGCAAGTCGTGTATTGATATTGCTACTCTTAAAGAAACCTTTTGGAAAACTGTTTTTACAGTGATTCATAACTACGCTTGTGATATTACCACAAACATGAGCCATAGATGTGTTGACAGATGAATGGAATAATCCAGACATGGTATCGCCTCCTTATATAATGAGTTGTTTGAGGCGTTCTTTTGCTATTCTTTCCCTTTCCAGTTCGTGTTCTAATTCCATAACAATATTTGCTACTTTATCTTTAATTGTTACTTTAGACAATCTGTCAACGATATTTAATTTTACTCGTTTTATATGAGCGTCTCTGATATCTTCAATTTCCTCTTTTGCATAATATATGGTAGCATGTTTGGTATCTAATAATGATACTGCCGCTACTTTATGTGCTGCTGGGAAATTCATTGATATGCAATAATTTCTCAAGTTATCTAGCTCACGTCTAACACCGTCTAAATCACCCATCTGTTATCACCTGACTTTCATAACGTAATTGTGCGTCTCGAAGAGATTGCTCGATTTCTTCTGATGTATCCACTGTTTTCTTCAGTAGAGTCGTCTTCTTGAATAATCTTTCTAGAAAGGTAAGTCTTACTTCTTTCACCTTTGCTTCTTCCAAGGTATGTATAGTTTCCTCGGTATAGTAAATTCTCGAAACATTCTCTTCTTCTCGATAATCTACGTAGATAATACAAAACGAATATGTATGAAGTGGTACTGTTCTCACAATATTCTCTCCCTATAAATTATCTTTATTCATCGTCAGTTCCATGCATTGGATGTGTTATTACCACATCTGGACCTCTAGATGTCGTTTTAGGACGCTTACATTTTGTTGGCGATGGACAAGCGTGATTGTTATGCGCTATCGCCGCAACCGCTGATGTTTCCATTCTATTTCGTTGCTCTTTTTGTAATTTCTCGTTTATCTTTCTAACCGCTTCAGTGATTTTCCAATCAAACGTGTTATCCATTAAACGATCTAACCATGTATGTCTTACAATCTTTTTATACTTAGTCGCAACATGACTTTCTTTTTCCTTAAATACCTTTTCATCTTTTGTATAATAAATGACAACAGAATGTTTCCCATGCTCTTCTATAGAAACAACTTGCCATGTATAACATACAAAATCTTTTTCTAGGTTGGGTGCTTGCCCTAAATTAAGTCCCATTATTAATCATCTCCTCCTGGTGAGCAACTAATTGATGATCCTCCGCCGCCGGAATAACCGCCGTCATTATGTCTACATGAATCATTGTCATTGTTGCTTCCGCCAAAAATACTTCCACCACCAAATATACTACCGCTACCACTATTTCTATTATAATCATTTTCATAATCATAGATAGGTGAATTTGGATCATATCCATTATTACTACGATGCGAATTACTTGAATATGATGATGGTCTAGATGCAGGTCTCTGTGGTGCTGGAGCTGGTGGTCTAGAATGTCTAGGTTTCTCACGTAAAGCTGAATGTGTATGACGACCACTAACAGGTTGCATATTCGTATAAGGATTTCTTTCTCTATAGAACATAGCGTTTCCCAACTCTGCAACCACATGTACTGGTTTATCATCAATTATAGCTACATTTGGCTTTTTAATTTTAGCATTCATTTCGTCTGCTATTTTCTTTAAATTCTTATGCGACTCTTCTCTTTGCTTTTGTTTTGCTGCATATAACATCATATGATGGATATACTCTTCCTTTTTCTTATCGAGTTCAGTTTGTATTTCTTCTTTCATTTTTTCGATTTTGTCTCTCATTGTATGACCCAATAATCTAGCCCAGAATCCAGGTGGGTCTACTCGTATTGATCTAAAGTTTCCATTAATGACGTATTTGATTCTCACTTCATTTGTCACGTCGTTTATCTGAACTTCATCAATTCTAAATTGCAAATCAGCTCTCGTTTGAAGTTCTAGTGATGGTTTCGTTACCATTTTTCATCCACTCCTTTTTTAATTTTCTTAAACGCAATGTTCTTTGTAGTTTACCAACTTGGAATGTCATTTTATAATTAAGCGTGACACCTAATATCATTCGCTCAAACATTCCTACCTTCACTTCATATCTATGAAGGTCTTTAGTTGAACTTGTTGGATCATCTGCATAGTAGATTGTCGCACGGTTTTTCCCGTGATGTTTTATTTTGACAATCTGATGGTCATAGATAGGTTTTTTGAACCTTTGTTTCATGATGTAACTCTCTCCCTATTTGTTTTATATTATATAGTTGACAAAAAAATAAAACGCCATTTCTGGCGTTTTATCCAATCTTTGTCATGTACATTGAAGGTACATAACAAATAATTTCGCGCTGAATGTCAACTTGTTTAGGTCCTTGGAATTCGAATGTTGTATTTTTCTTTACTACTACATACATTTCTTTTTCTCTAAATCCCATAGAAGCACGAGAGTAAATGAATTCTCCATTTCTCTTTTCATGCTCACCAAAGATAACTTCAGCTCTTTTATCTGAGCTATAAGTAAGGATGGCAGATTGGCGTATGCCTCTCTGTCCATCCTCGTCTGTCATGATATCCATCTCTGTTGCTCTTTGGAACTCATTCCAGTTTGTAATATATTTAACAGTCGTTTTATTTTGTTCTGCAACTTTATTAGCTAGAACTAACGTCTTTGTCACTTGTGTTAATATTTTATCGTCTTCCTGTTTTCTAAGCTGTTTAAATTCATTGAAGTCATAAACGGTTGCAACATTTTCTCTTGCACTCATAGGAGCATAATATTTACCATCAATATCTACCTCGATTAATAAATCTACTAATTGTTCTCCTAAAACTTTCGCTTTCTTTACAGCTTTCTTAATGTTAAATAGAATAGTCATTTTTATAGACCTCCAATAATATAGTATAGAGACAAGTTTTATTCATCTCACAAATATAATATATAAGTGCGTATGAGTTTATTACGATTTAATTATTCATTATGTAGCTTGCAATATATCTTGCATCAGCTGGTGTTCTACATAAATCAGCAATTTCAAATAAGGTACTGTATTTTAAACAGTCTCGACCTCTAGGACCTCTCTTATTTGCAGGGTGCGTGATTTTACCTGATTCTAAATATACTAGTATACGACGCTTTAACTCCAGTTTGCTTGCTGAACGTGCAATACCTACTTCGTCACAGAATCGTACTAGTTCTTGTTTATCCCATTCGTAATACATAAATTTCTTGCAGTCCATGTCTTTTGTGATTTTCATTTCTAATGGGTTCATTGTTTAATCTCTCCTAAATATTATGATTTTTTTAAATGGCGTAAGAAAAGAGTAGAACCCATTTTAGGTTCTACTCTTTATTTTTTGCGTTTGGTAAATAAATATAAACGACATGTTTTATTTCTGTCGAATTAGCAATAGGCATATTGCCATTGTAAGAAACGGTCCACTTGGTTATCTCTTTTAATGTTACAAGTAGGTTCTTTCCGTTAAACTTACATTTTGTGCGAGTGACTCTTTTACTAAGTTCACTCCCATCTTGATTGTACTCGAAATCTCCTTCGTATTTCCCAAAGCTACATTCTCCAATTAATACTTTAGAAGAATCAATCGTGCCGTATTTCATTTCTTTATCTGCTCTCTTATATACGGTCATACGATTTGTGAGCATTCGTAGCATAAAGGGTATAGTAAAGACAGGTTTGATATGGTATATGACATTTGGATCTAATTTGGCTACAATCTGATCCACTTCTTCTTCTCCTAAAAGGTAGTTACATTTTGATGTAATAATTCCTTTTAGTTTCTCCAGCCTTTGCTCTTTTGTTAATTCAGCGATTTGTTCTTGTATAGTAATTTTTTCTTCCATTTTAATATTCTCCTGACTATGTTTTATTTAGTAAATGTATTAGTGCACTATCGGATCATAGATAATAATTTCATCTTGTTCTTCATTTCGATAGATTCCTTTTTCTAGGTTATTAAACCATTTGATTTTTCGTTTCACAAACACGATTAAGTGATTAGCATCTATTATAGGTTTCTTCATTGTTTTATTTCCAATACAACCTGCTTCTTGGGATGCTATTTGTGTGCTGTGTAGTCCGAACGCGATATCTCCAAATACACGTCGTCCTAGTTCTAATTCTCCGCTTTCCCCAGTGACATCGTCACTTATATGTGTACTGCGTAATTGTAAGGCTTTTACCAATTCGTCTTCTGTCTGTATATTGCGAATTGTACAGGTAAGTCCTTCTTCTACAGCTGCGGATACTCTATGAATTTGTAAGTCGTCTAGAGATGTTTTTTCTTTGAGTTTTCTTTTTACTAACTCTCGCTGTATCACTTTGTTTTTTCCTCCTTGTTTAGCCTCGCTGATAATAGAATTTGTAATGTGTGTCATTATACCCATCTCCCTTTATATAGTAAGATATTTATATTTGGACTTCATAGTTTAAATTCTCTCACCTATATAATATATAGCCATTTTTAATCATAAAATTCGATGGTTGAGATAACTGACCTCATTTTTGTCGTATCTCCTGCTGAATATTGTTCTTTGAATACTTCCATGCTATAGAAAGCATAAGCAGCGTCAACAATATCCCACATACTATGTGTATCTAAAACTTTATCAAAGTTCTTCATTCCTCTAGGGTAACGTTCTTCCATTTTACGTATGAAGTAACCGATCTCCTCAAAATCGTCTTCATACTGAGTTAAGAAATCTTTTAACATTTGGGATAACCTCCAGTATAGTAAGTTATCCTCTCCCTTTAATATTTGTTACCCTATTATTAAAATCATACAAAAAAAAATAAGAGGCGACTTCGCCTCTTATCTCTAATCTAAATAAACTACTTTAACTGGTTTAAGATGTTTGTCGATTCTAACCGAACGAATCTGGTGTTTACCAATTTTATTAAATTGGTGTAATGAGATTAACTGGTCTTTTACCAAGTTAAAGTCTGAGTTAAACTTACCGTCATTGCGGTTGATTAACATATTACGACGAGGGTTAAATGCATCATCGTATTTTGTTGTAAGTGTTCTACCTTTCAGAGAGATGATGTTTAATACGTCGCCATCAAAGTCTCCAGCTAGTACACCCAGAACGTTAATCGGAATAGACATCGTAAAGTCATCATAATCTTTCTTTACGTCTACCTTCATACAAAGTACACTACCGTAACTGATTGTCGGGTTACGGTTAATGAGTACACGTAATCCACCCTTTGTATTTTCTACAAGATATCTCATAAATTGATACATCTTATTACTAAAGGATATTGTAGCCTTTGTCCATTTATCAACAGCTTCATTGATTGTAATTCCTTCTGCCTTGATAATCAAGTTGATTAACTCTGGCTTGAATAATTCTAAGAATCCAATATAAGGTAACTTGATTTCGTTAATCTTACAGTTCGACAATGGAACGATAACGTTACGTGAACTATAGTTGAAACGAGAACCTAAGATGTTACCTCGAATATGTCCTTCTTTCTTAGATAGTGAACTTACTGTATCATCGTTGATTTCCATGATAAGTTTCTGTGCTTCTGATAAGTTACGAAGTAAAGTAATTTTCTTCTTATCGGTAGATAGTACAGATTTGTTTACACGGAATATCTTCTTTGTTAACTGTGCATACTTTGTATTTACTTGACCGAATCGGAAGTTCTCATCAGAGATTGAGATTGGTCGTAGTAATAATGAATACACAGGAATATACTTCGTGAATATCTTATCACGATTCTCTATAATAAACTGATAATATTCTTCGACAATCGGACGTTTCTTTCTATGATAAGCATAGAAGTGTTCTACGATTTCATCGAACTTCTCATAGAACTCAATCATTCCAATTCCATGATATTTATCATTATGTGGTTTATTTGTATCAACCTTGACTCTTTCAAACTGTCCATTCAGATTCAGCTTGTAGTCAGCATTGATAATGTTGAATAACACTTTTGGATTCCCTACTAATGTCTCAACCATTCGATACATAGATGGATGAATCAAGTAGTGGTCTTCGGCTTTCAGCCAACCTGTCATTTGTAGATTACTATCTACAAATCGTACAGGAGTATTACATTCTGGACATAACGTCCCTTCATAAATTCGACTCATCAAGTATCCGCAATCGCAACGATATCGTTCAGCGAATGCATTCTCATCACCCCAGATTGAGCCATACTTCTTAGAGTAGATACCATTGTCGGATCGTTCTCTATCATGTAGTCCATCAGGATCTGTGATATCAAAACCGTTTCCAGTTCGCATATCTTCTTCGTACATTTCTTCGTAGCTTCGCATTACTAGCTCTACTTTTCTATTCTTTGCCATGACTAAAACACTCCTAGTATTATATTTTACTCACAAGTATAATATATAATTCTTTAATACTTTGTTTTTAGTCATGTAAAAGGTGATTAGTATGCTATAATTCTAATGCAACTAAAGAGAACTCAGAATACGGCAAATCTTTTTGAATAGCCTGCATTCTTTCAGGTGTTGAACCAGAAAATCCTTTAGTTTTTATTGTTTCAAATAATTTATCTTCACTTGTTTCACTTTCAGGAACAATTGTTAACTGGTCTCCAATAAAGGTATAATATCTCCCATCTCTAGCTTTTATTAAGCTAAGACTAAATTTATCTAAATCGTATATTTCAACAGATTTAATCCATCCATCTAAAAACAATCTACCATCCACAGTTCCACCTATTGATAGATTGGTTGTGTGAATAATATCAGCATTAGTAACTCTTCCGACATATTCACCTCCATTAGCTCTTAATATTATAACTTCACCTTTAACACCGTTATGAATAAGCTCAACTGTGGTCATTTTATTATTAGGTGGTACAATACGAACTGTCCAATTGTGTGGAAATCCGCCTTGGATAAATTCTCTCATACCTATTTCATCACCATAATAACTATTATACCACATCATCATACCATTATCTCCGCCATGGGAAGTAGTGAAAAAGTAACTGTCATATTTAGAATTTATGACCATGTCTATTTTTAAATAGTATCTTTTAGGTAATACTGTATTAGGAATTTCTATGCGACTTTGTGCAAATCTGCCCATTTGATATTTCTTTCCGTCGATTTCTTTTTCATCTAAAAAAACATTATGCACAGTTTGATTAATATTATTTAAGCCTGTAAGGTCTACTACCTTTAAAACTTTATTGGTGCCGTTTTGTAATACAACACCATTAGGGTTAGTAAAATCGTAATGTAGTATTTTTAACTTGGGAGCTGTGATAATATCTGCATATTTTTTGATATAATTAGTCATATCGGTTCCTCCTTATTTTTATTATAAAAATGTTGAGGAAGCCCATATAGGCTTCCTCGTTAATCAATTACTAAGTCAGTAATATCAATCTTATTTAACTTGATAGAAGTATCATGGAACTTCTTCAGTGAACGTTGCATCAACGATGCAGACATACGTGTTGACGTAATACCAATATTAGGAATACCTAATTTGTAGTATAATTCCCCTGCACATTTATTACAGATTTTATCTGAAGCACAGAATAATGGATCACGCATTTTCACTTTACGTCCAATATACTTTGGCATTGTTGTATCATCTAATAGAACTAATTTAGCACCTTCAATAATATAACGATATTCAAATAAAGAAGCATTCTTCTTCGTTAAGAATATTTCTTGATAATTCTTCGCTTTACAGTCCGTTCCTTTATCTCCTAATACAAGAGACTGGAAGGCTGCCATGTATTTCTTCGTTAAGTAACCACCAACTTGTGTACCTACACCTTTTGCATAGGCTCCAGTTACTAGCGCATCGGCATATAGTTCGATGTCATCTTTCTCAATACCATCAATGTAGTTACTTGTACTAATTTTATATCCACCATTCGTGTTATCCTGCATAGGACCTTTCATAACGAATAAGTTTTTATAGTTATTACCAAACTTCGGTTTCGCACCAGAATCATATAATTCCATTCCAGTATCTTTACCAAGCTCTTTCTTCGCTACAGAAAGTAGTTCTTTCTCAATCTTAGCGGCAACTTCAGCGTTACCTTTTTGTAACTCTTCTGAATGTTGCTTAATCAGTTTAGATTTCTCTTTTGCAACAGCATCTAATGGAATCGTTGTTCTCTTACTCATAGAACTAACAAAGATGTTATTGAAACTAAATCCAAACCATTGTACATCATTTAAGTATTGGATAAAGTGATCTGTTTTAATCTTATCATCCAATAATTGTTTTGATAATACTCTCTCGATATCTTCAAACTTGTCTGCATCTACTGGAACGTTGATGTATCCAAAGATGTCATAGAAGTGTGGTGATATAAAGAATACGTTAAAGAAGTATTTCCCTACTGTTGTTGCAATTGGTGATGGATTATTATGATACGCGCCTTTCGGCACCGTCATCTTATCAGAGCCTTTGAATCTGGCTTTGAACTCCATCTTTCCATTTGGTTTTTTAATCATCTTTTTTGCAAAAGTATCAATAATCATTTGACGATTGATATTTTCACGTTTCCAACTTAATACATATTCTAATTCGGAACCTGTAACGATTGCCATGAATATTCCTCCTTATAATTTAAGCGTACATACTTTATATTTTTTCGTTAATTCAGCTAACTTCTTTATGATTGTTGGGTTTAATTTATCAGTAGTAAACCCGCTGCTCATAAACAATGAAGTTGCTGGTTCTAGATTATCAGAGACGAATGTGACAGTTGAACCATTTGTTGTAAATAGTTTATTATCAATCTCTAATAAATGTAATTCGTAAGCTCCACGTATTCGTAGATCTGATATTGTGATATTATAATCTATTCCACTGTATCCATCTTTTATATATCGTTCAATTTCTATTGACCTAACTTTTGTTGGTGCAAAAGATGCACTTGTAGAAATTGTCGATTGAAATGTGCCATTTATATAATATCTATTTTCACCCAATGTACTTCCTGTCATTACAAAACTGAATCCGTCTAAAATTACAGGAACTTTAAAAGTTACTGAGATGATTTGATGATATCTACCAGCACCATACATTTCAGTAAATCTAGTAGAACCTGCGCCTAGTGCTGATAAAATATTAGAATTCATTTTTGAAGTAATCTTGTATTTATCATTGTCCATTCCTGAACCTGTTATTACATTCACACCCATAACAATTCTCCTTTCAAATAGATATACTGTAAGGCTACATATAGCAGCCTTACAGAGATTAAACGTAAATTTTGTAGATGATTGTAATTTCTTTAGATAAGTTTGCTAATGGTTCGTTATTGAAGTTTAGTTTAGAGAATATACGACAAGAACGATATTCTGTGTATCCTAAACTATTATCAGGATAACCATGAACTAATCCTAAAGTATTGATACGAGCTTTATTTAAACCCCCACCATTTAATTGGAAGTATTGACGACAATCGTCTTTATCAATACGTAATACAAACTGAATGTATGTATTGATAATTTTGTTTTCAGGTTGTGTATCTACATCCCCTGGTACTGCTGGTTGTCCTGGTTCGTCGAACTCAGCATGAATAACTGGAGTCGTCTCAAACTTCTTGATGTAATATTCAAGATAGTTATCACTCTGACGACGCATGAAATACTTGCCTCGTAATGCTGGAGATAAGTCTTTTGTTGTAGGAACTTTACGGAATGGTAGAATACCTTCTACTTTACGTTCTTTGTATTTAACATCTTTAACTGTATCAAATACGTCTCCAGCTCCACCAACACCTACTACGAATCCAAATAAAGCATCTTCACGACGTAAGCCTGCCTCAGGTGGCTTAACAATTTGTGGTAAGATGTTTAAGTCTTGGTTTAGTGTTGCGATTGTGATTGGTGTGTCTACGTTTGCAATCTTTTGCAATAGGAATAGACCTCCTGATAATAGTAATTCATTATGCTCATCGAACAGAACTTCACCTAGTTCGTTCTTTGCAATAACTTGTGTTTTGAATGTAGGACCTTTTGGGTTATTAATCTTGCGATTTAAATCATCAAGAATAATCTGTTTCATTTCATCGGTAGAAACGTGGTCCGCAAAGTGTTTTGTTTTGTTTGTCATGTTAATTCTCCTCTCTTATAAAGAAAACTCTATCCTTTATTTTTATCTTATTTCCGTGTTCAACGCTTGACTCCATATCAGCGGTATCAGCATAGTAATCTAAATTCATAGATGTACCTATTTCAAGGTCTACGTACATAAAGTACCAGTCTTTAAGCTTGTCTAGTACATCTTCCCTTGTAAATTGTCCTGAACCGAAGGTATCTTCTATTAATTTCAAGAATTGGTCTAAACCTATTTCTTGAATAATAGCCGTCACAACGTCATTGTAATTATTTAAAGCATCTTCCCCAGCTTCCCATTTTACTTGGAAGATTTCTTCTAAAACGACTTTGATATTCTGTAAACGCTTGTCATCTACATGATAAGCAACGTTCATTGCTGTTAAATCGACTGTATATGATTTAAAGATATCGACTAAGTAGAAGACGAATTTACGTAAACTATCTACCGATAGAGTAGGAATATCTAAGAATAAACTCTCGAACTTATCAGACCCAAAGTATAACTCTAGGGAATATAAGATATTATCGAAAGTATCAATCATATTTTCTTCGTCTGTTTCGTTAACGATTGTATACAAGTCAACGTTATGCTTACGAAGATATTCTAGATATGTAGGAGGTAAGTTTCCTTTTGAATCTCTATACATATCCGTTGTATACTTTGTCAACATACTGCTATCATAGATTCGTTTGTACAAGTTGTACTCTTCTATCGTTTTTGCATTATATCGACGAGAGATAATTTCTTCATGGACATTCTTATTATCGAAATACGTATTTACGACATCAGCTGCATCCTTGTATTTAACAGGTGGCTTCTTGATATCTATCTTTGTATGGTCGATAATCTTATCTGGAATATCCACTTTCTCGTTGTATTCGTTGATGAAGGATTCTACCCACATCATTACTTTTGCATCAAAGTTAAACCCATAGATACTCATACGTTTTGTAGTTGTATCAATGATGTTTCCAGCTAAACCGAACTTCTTACAAATCATTGCAAATAGAGCTACGATTACATCAAATAGAGTAGCTCGTTCTACAAACTTTAATTTTAGTTCTGGTAATAAGCTTTGGTTTGGTACTGTATCAACTAACATGCGGAAGAAGTAACAAAGCTCGAAAGAGATTTTCATTAAATCATAGTTTGATGTCAAGTTGATATACTTTGTTTCCACATAGTTGAATTCTTGTGCCATAACTTCTTGCATGAATTTGGCTTTATCACCATCATCACCCCATAAGAAGTCATGGTCTACAACTAACCAATAATCCAAATGATTGGCTGGATTGATAATCTCTTGCCCTAAGTTAACGGTATCATTTGGTACTTGTACGAATTTCAAGTCGAAGCATTCTTCTACATCTTCTACCATTTCAATGGTACCATCTTCATGTTTCTTTTCTTTATACTTGAAGATCGGATTATAATATTGGTCTTTTTTTCTGTCTTTTAATAAGAAGTAAGATGATACATCAATATTATGAACTTCGAATAGTTTAAAGATATCAACGAATACTTTATCCGTTGCTTTAAAGCGTAGTAGTTTATTTAAGTTCTTTGCTACTTTACGCATATACGTTAAACTGATTTCATTATAGTAAGGTAAACCATAGGATTCGAATAACTCTTTGATAATATCTTTATCATAGAAGTCGCGGTTAATTCCTTGGTTAAAGTATTGCGTCATAAAGCGTTGACATGTGATAGACGCAATGAATAGTCCAATAAATGCATCATAGTATTCTGATTGCATCTTATAGGCTTTATCATAGATTTTATTTAGCACGTAGTTCATACTCTCTTTGTATAAACGAATAAAGATAGAAGGCATAGATGGATCTTGCAAGTTACGTTTGATATACATAACGTCATAATCCCTAGCTCGACGAGCTACTTCAATTGGAACTTTACCTTCATACACGTGCTTTAAATATTCTTTCTCTGGATACTTCTCAACTAATCGTTGTAAGTTCTTTGTGATAGATAACAACATTAATTCATGATTATCCATCATGTGAATTGGTTTTGTAATGTCTACACCATCTACCTCGTGTTCCATATATACGAAGTCTTCAAACCGATCTTTTAATGGTGGTAGACCGCTTATCATACGATAATATTCATTTCTCTCAACGTAGTTCATAACGATATACTCACGTTGATACTCTAATACCTCTTGATGTTTTTCCGGTGGTATTAAAGAACGAGTTCGTTGCAACTCTTCCCACATAGATTCAGGAAACCCAGCTTTCTGTAAAGCATAGGTACTATATGTCATATATGTGGAGAAATCATCAATGCGAAGTTTAGCCGCACAGTAAAGGTCTCCTTCTCTTCTTGACTCAACAGTCTCTTCTAAATCAGCCTTATATGCCAGTTTAACAGTTAGAGTGGAGAGTATTTCCTTTAATTGTCGTAATACAAAGTCCATCATATTGGTTTGCTTGTACTCGGCTCTCATGCTTACACCCCTTTACTTGTAATGTACTAATTTGATGTTTGCGGGGTTATGCGTGATATGATAGGTGTCTGACGAAACAAGCTATTAAATACAAGTAGAGAGGAGAATCATAATGGGAACTGAAATAGCTAACATTAAGGTAAAAGGGCTAAAGAAGGGTAAACCGAAGCTTTTGTCCGATACTGGTACAGTATTACCATTCTTCCAGAATAATAAAGAACTTATGCACTTGGAAGAAATGAACCGCTTTATTAAAGGTGTCGAACGTCTCGTTCGTACAAGCAAACAGTACAAGCAATATATTGCTTATCTGAAAGAGGAAATTGGTTTAGACCATTGTATGGTACTACCAAATATTACGGATGAAGATGCACCAATTGAAATGCATCATGGTCCTATTCTTACGTTATATGATGTATGTGAAATCATCACAAACTGGATGATTGTAAACGACATCAAAATTACTACGTTCCGAGTAGCTGACTTAGTTATTAAGGAACACTTTGAAAATAATATTCAAGTTGTTATGTTATGTGAAATGGCACATAAACTTGTACATGCAAATGAAGTATATTTAAACCCAAAACAAGCTTGGGGTAGATTAGCAGTATTTTTAGAGAAGTATGATGAAGGTATTGACGACAAACAAATGCTTATCATACGAGAGCACATAAATATAGCAAATCAATACGGAAGTACAGACGGCGGCGTACTAGATGTTACACCATTCGTAGCTGACTGGTCTGAACGATAAAGGAGAGAATTAATTATGTTAACACAAAACAGTAATCTTCCATTAATCGGAGGTATATCATTCGGTATCGTGATTCTATGTGTAATCACTTTAATCGGAATTACTATCTGGGAGAAATGGCAGAATAAAAAACAAACTGAGGCATTACCATCGCAAGAAGAGAAAGTAGTCGAAACAGACAAAAAAATAATAAACCCGCAAGTTTACGGGATGAACGTAGAAAATACGTTAAAAATGTTAGATATGATAGTAACACAACAGACGTCTTACTATGTCGAATATACAATGATAATAAAAGATCCAATATATGTAAATGATAAAACATTCGAAAAAGCAGTTACAAATATTATTAATAATATCTATCAAATCCTTTCGCCTGATTATATTGATGTATTACATCATTATTTCTCGCCGGAAGGTCTGGTTAAATACTTGTATGCTATCATTTACCCAGTCGTAGTTAAAGTAAGTTTAGAAAAAAATAAATTAAAATGAGGATAGAGCTAAATGCTCTATCCTCTTCTTTTATTTCAATGATACTGCATATGGCGTTGGGTTTGCAATAATGTTATCTAAATGATTTCCAAGTTCACTTAATGATAACTCACCACTCAACTGTTTGATATTAACAGTATCCATCATATCTCTACCCATAAGCATGTATTCAGTGTAGAAATGGTCATTACCATTCTTTTTGCGCATATTCGTTCTAGAACGAATAAGTATTTCTGAATTAATTGCCATAGATTTAGAAGTTAAATTGTTTAATACTTCATTTGCCATCTCTAACTTCATTTGCAATCCACGGTCAGGAGCTTGTAATGCAATCTTCCATTCTCCTAATCGTTCTGCTTCCGCTTCAGGCTCTTGTACACTTACAAACGTAGTCATACCAAATAACACGCCTTGTAAGTAAGCCATAACAGATTCAAATGAAATTGTTTCTAATTTGATATCGCTACCAGCTTGAGACTTTAATACTATACGATATGTAGTAACTTTCTTCTTGCCGAATACCAATACCTTTTCCTCATCTTCTTTAAATTGTACCACTAATCGAGGTGTAACATTTTGCTTCTTAAATTCAGCATTAACCTCTTTCAATGCGTTTACAATAATAGGACTTTCTACTACTGAAATATATTTATATTCGTTTTCTTGTGTAATAGTTGTCATGTTTCTTCTCTCCCTTTGTCTTCTTTATAAAGTCATGAATACTTCATTGTCAAAATGTTTTTCTATTGCTTCTTTTAACATAAAGACTTCTCTTAAACTAATTGGTGCAAAGTCGTGGCAATCTACACCAACATTCAATGCATTGCGTTTAACCATCTGTAATTTATGTATGTGTCCAAATAGTTTAAAGTGACGAGTTTTTGCATGACTTGGTTCATGGACTAATTCTACAGTTGTACCTTCTAATGAAACTGTTAAACTTTTCTCCTCTAGGTACACCTCTTTAAATCCTAAACCTAATAAATAATCTTTGCTGATTAACCCATTCTTCATATCTTTGCGTTCATAGTTTCCTGCTAATAGGATGATGTTTCCATTTAGTTTACTGACCATTGGATAATGTCCAAAGTCTCCTACATGTATTACTGTATCATCTGGTTGCACTTTACTATTCCATCTCTCTACCATTGCTAAATCCATTGCGTTTATATCAGCAAACGGACGTCGTGATAATTTACGAGTCCTTTCTTGTGAAAAGTGTGTGTCTGCCGAAAAGAAAAGATTGCTGCGTTCAGTAGTTGATAATAACATGGTTAATCGTCTCCCCTTGATTATTTATTTTATTCGTTCATTTCTTCTACAATTTGCATAACTTGTACTGGCTCTCTTTTTAAATTAGCATTGCCATCTAATGTATTTATCATGTCAACCATGGCTTTTAAAGCTGATTGCATTTCAAAACGATTCGTTGTAGATAGAACATCATTTTCGATTACATCAGTCATTGCATTATATTTCACAAGGACATATACATGTTGTTCTTGTGAAGAGTTCCCAAATTTAGATATGCAGAATAATGGCATACTTAATATAACGTACCGATATGATGCTTTCTTTCCTCTTAAGTAATGATTCATATATTCTGTATATGAAGCTAAATCATTGCCAAAATAATGAAGCGTTCGAATATCATGCAATGATAATTCATCAAAATTTTTCCCTTTTAATTCAATTAATTCTGGATTCATTTTTTCATTAACTCCTTTTCCGTTAATCTTTTGACTTCAGTTTCTTCTAATTTTGTAATCTCAAATACATTACAGATTTTATTATTTCCTTCACTAATCTCCACATTCACTTCTGTTCTATATTTGAATGTGACTTTCTCAGGAAATCCTGACATACTGATAATCTTTCGAGGATTATCAACTGGTTCGATTTTTGCATACTTATCAGGTTGTCCTCTGTAAGCTCTTATAATTAATACCGTTGGTATAGTTAATTCTGTCATGATGTTTTCTCTCCTCGTTTGTCTAATATGCGTGATTCATAACGTACTGTTTCTAATATAAGTTTTCTCATATGGTCTACTGTGTGTGCACAATATATAGGAAACTTACTTTGAGTATCCTTTGATGCATCTATTATAAATAATTGATACTGAACCATACAAGGTTGTGGGAACCCTATTTTATAAAGTACCCACAATAATGGATTTAGTAAAGACGAAACTTTCTTCGATTTTACATAAACCTGTTTAGTAGACTTTCTTGTATACAAGAAGCCATTTGAATAATCTAATATGTCCTGTAAATAAGGATGTATGAAGTCTACATATCCATCCTCATCTATTTTTATTTTTCTAAACATACAACCTCTCCCTAATAAAATATACGTATCAAAGGCACAATATACTTCATATAGTTGTACCTGATATCTATATTGGGTTTATCTATTTTCTTCGCTTGTGGAATTAAAAACTCCATACTAGCGTCATATGGGCTAGTTAGCTTGTACATGGAAGACGAATTCATCTCCCTGTAGTAGCCTAGCTTCAACTCTCTGTTTCTATAATCATTAGCAAATGCAGATAATGTTTGACATACAACACTTGTATCTGTAGCCATCTCTGCTTGCTTGAATAATTTATTTAAGAATCGTAACATGTATTTCTCATGTTGCTTTGGAACTTCTTTTCCTAACCCTTTCACATGTAAATGCTCAGGGCTATAATAGAATTCCACATCTCTCAAGTTATAGAAACTTGAATACTGATTCTTCATTACAAATTCGACATTATCGAATCGTGTAGAACGAACCGGTTGATTGATTAAGAAGATTGCATCCTTCTTAATACTGAGAATGTTAGAATCGGGAATACCGTTTCGCTCCATGAAACGGCGTCGGTATTCCACAAGATTCTCATTAATGATTTTCCCAAGGTTCTTATCCTTACGAATCATTAATCCTATTTTGATATTTCGTTCTTTCTTAGGCATGGCTTTAAGCTCCTCGATTTTCTTATCGGGGAGCGCCTTTGCCGCTATTAACATATTAAATCCAGCTGACTTTATATCATACTCTTTAATACTAGCAGATATAATGTGAGTCAGTGTTTTATCAATGTAGTTATGTTTTCTGTAAAGTGTGTTTGTCACACACTATCACCTCTTAATACACCAGCGTATTTGTCTAAGACATCCATATACTCAAGTAATCCATTTTTAGAAAACTTGCTATCACGCTTCATATCAAGAGTGGTATCATTTGTAAATTTATATCCAGGGTATCCGAAACGATCCTCGATATATTGACATATTGCTTTACAGTAGTTGAACTCGTATTTCTCTTTCTCTTCTTTTGAGTATACGAATACAACATCAGAACCCTGATGTAATTGCATTAGCATTGCTGTAACGAATGCGGCTTTACGTGGGTCCTTTTTCAAGTCACGCATATAAATGCGTTTTCTTCTTCCTTTTACAGCTGATGGGATAACTGTCGGAACCAATTCCGTACAACCCACCAGACTTTCATGATCTGCTACATCCTTCTTCGATACCATAACGGTAATATAAGAAGATGGAATTCTATCTAGCTTATCATCACTACAGTAAAATAACATTATTTAATCCTCCAAACTCGTATCTGTCTAATCATCTTATTCGGATGCTTATCAGCTTTCTTGGCACGACTAATCAGTTCTTCGCGACGTTTTGCTGATTCCTTTTTAGACAGTGGACGAATCTTAAATTTCTCTTGTCTAACTGGTTTCTTTTTCTTGCGAGCTTTCTCTTTTGACTTGATAAAGTCATCTATATTCTTAGCCTTCTTACCGCTTAACTTTTTCTTCTTCTTCGGTTTTTCTTTAGGCTTAGATTTTTTCTTCTTCTTGTTCTTTTTCTTACCTCCGCCATTAAGACCTTCTTCAATAAATTGAATTGGGCGGTTATGACCAAAGATTAACTCTTGATATTTCTTTGCATCTTTGCAAAGTCTTATCATGCTGTCGTCATCTAATTCTCCAGCGATATCTTTTAAGTCATATTTACGTTTCTTATATAGAGTATAATCAGCATACTCTATACCATATCGTTCATTTAAGAACTCAGCTAACATTCCTGGATATAAATACTGCATTTCCTCTGCGGAACATACTAAAGCTATCACTTTATTTTGTTGATAGCTAATCCCTAATGTTGTGAATGTCGCCATAAGTTCTGTATCTTTTTTAATTGACTTTACATATTTCTTATAAAAGCCATCGGCGCTAAGTTCACCATTAATATAATCTGCAAATGCACTTGAATCTGGAACCAATACACCCATTGGTATACACTGTTTATCAAACGGTTCCACTTGTTGTGATACAAGCACTTTGAATACTTTCTTAAACTTCTTCTTCGAAGCTTGTTTGTCTGTTAATAAAAGTATCATAATTTGTCCTCCTTAAAATTTTAGTCTAGGTGGAGACTTCTTAATCTCCACCTTTTTGACTTCTTTCGGTTTCGTAATATTAGAACGTTCCATCATTTCTAAAACGAAATTCGGTAGGGGTGTATAGACCGCTACAAAAGGCATGTCTTCTTCTACTGAATCGCAAAGATGTATACATCCGTCTTTGTCTGGTTTGAAGTCCCCGTCGTACGGCATTTCGTCTATGTCTTCTAGAACTTCTAAGCATTCTTTGCATTTTACACGTTCTAGCCTTTTCACGTTTACACTCCTCATTTATTTGACGTATCATTTCTTTTAAAGGATCTGTGTGTTTCGGTAAAATAATAACCTTTACTTTATTATCCACACCATGCATTTCTCTTAAATCATCATCAATTAAATGTGCTTCATGAGGATAGTCTGGATGTATCTTAATACACCCATTTTCATCCGGTTCATAATCCCCATTCATTGGCTTGTCTATTCCTACAAGTTCCATAATGTTTTTACATGACTTGCATGTTATTTTGCTTACGTCGTTTTTCACGTTTCTTTTCCTCCTCTTCCATTACAGAGCATGTGATATGATATAGAATAATTGCACCAATATACATAATGAACGGCATTGTTAAATCAACTTCTTGAAGTTGTGATTTATAATATATTGACGAACCTAATGCTACTGGTATAGCTCCTATAATATATCTACGAGTTAATACTAAAGCTCTGTTTGGTTTCTTTTCTTGAAATCTTAATTTTGTCATTTGGATAGTCTCCCTTGTTGTTAAATTTATTTTGATAGTGTTCTCATAACATGTATTGCGGATAGGATGATGCATCCTTCAACTACAAATACATAATTTCTATTCATCGGAATATCCACTACAATACAAAACGCTCTTGCTATATAAAATACAATCAGTGTTAAGAAAAATAGTATGATTCCCCACATTACAATAAGCGTAAGCCATTGAAATAGAAAGGCTCTGCATCCTTTTAAAAAATCTTTAATTTTCTCCATTATTTTCTCCCTCTCATTTCAGCATTGTATTTGTTTTCTTTATATATTTCGTACTCCATAGCTGCCATGAATATAACTAATGTCCATAGTAAAGATATTTCAACTATAGCCATAATTATTCCACATACTAGAACAACTAGAAGCATTCCGATTAAACCGTTTTTCATTTTCCCCATTACAATCTACTCCTCATCTCCATATCTATTTTCTCTATAGTTATTAAGTAAAATTGCTATAAGATAAACGATCGAAATATAAATCAAATAAGCTGCTATTGCTGTTATTATCAATCCCCATGAGTTTGGGTTTATATTATAATACTCAACAATATGATTCTTAAGTGCGATAAGCATTATGCCTCCACCTAATGCGAACGCAAATGTAAATAATACTCTAAATTCTGTTAAATCTTTTGTATTAAATGTTTTACGTGCAAAGTATAATGCACCTGCACAACATCCAATTGCTATTATTAAACAAAGCATTCCTATAAAGAATGATACTTCCATTCTTTCTCCTCCTCAAAAAAATATTTTATATATTACAGTAATAAATCAGGAACGCCATAAGGCATTCCTGATGTTTTTAAAAGTTTGTATTGAATCCGAACTCATCGCGATCTTCTTCTTCGATTGGTGCGATTAACGAACCTTCTTCAAGTCGTTGTAGTTCTGGATACTGATCTAAATCTAAACCTGATGTATTGAAATCTGTTGAATCGTCTTTCTCTGGTGTAGATGCAATATCGCCAATTGCGAATCTTGCTCCACAGCAGGTACATACAAATTCAGAGAAATCTTTACTATATCCTAATGGTCCTCCACATTTCTTATGCTTCTTACCTGGAGCTTTTGCTTTACAGCTGAAGTCCATATATTGAGTAATTGGTGTTAAGTATGCATAATCTAAGATTACGATTTCACCGCTATCTACACGATAGCCCCAGTTCATAAATGCTTTTGGACCAACGTCATTTAATATATATGCAGAACCGATATGATGTAAGATGTCACTTACTATATCGTAGTTCTCTTCCATATCATCTTTCGTCATTGTTTGTACATACTCTGAAGCAGAGATTGTACCTGTGTTATCATATGTTACCGTCACATATGGTTGTAGACGAGATGATAAAATTTCTTCTAAATCATTATCTTGGATACCACGAGTATCTAATGCGATCTTAAATACGATACCTGGTGCCATTTCATGTTTTACAACGATACGGTTTGTACCGCAGCCCACTTCTTCGAATCCAAAGTCTTTTAAGTAATTAAGTATTAAGTCAGCACGCATATTGTTGTCTGTTACTTCGAAATTGTACTTAACGAATTTAGTGATATAGTCAATCACCATTGGATTGAAGCATTGTGAAATAATTTGATTGTTTTGTGTCATGGTTGTTTCCTCCTAGGAATTGTATATTTTTGTTGTTGCTTACGTTAAGATAATATATATCTCAAATAAATCTTGACTTTCCTAACATACTATTAGGACTTCATGTGAGCATAGTTTAATACTCCTTTCAAATTATTTATGACTATGTTACTCATTTATTAAATTTTAATGACCTATCCCAAAATCGGGATAGGTCATCTTTTTTGCCGTTTACATCTCGTAAGCGTATCCAAAGAAGTTATTATGTTCTAATAACATCTCGAAGGTACAATAGCTCGCTGGATGTCGGTCACCTTCAAACTCGGGACTAAGTGATTGGTGTCCAATATCCATGCTAAATGTTTTGTCCATGAAGTTTCCGAGTAATGACTCGAAGCTCATTAACTGTTGGTCTCCAAGTTTTGCTTCGAAACCACATTCAGACATGAATGCTAAATCTAATTCAAATTTCGCTTCACGTTGGAAGTATAAGTCTAATTCGAATGATTGCTCTTTCAGTTGTAATAAATCTAATTCAAAGTCTTTTTCAGAACGTTGACGTAGATTCATTTCAAATTGCTTATCTAATGGGTATACAACTGTAGCTTCGAACTCATGCTCTTTAATAGCAATAAGGTTTGCTTCAAAGTCTCTTTCACTTGCATAACCTTTCATATAGAAGAAGTCAATTTCACTAATTGCTTCATAGTTTAGTACACATTCGAAATCTTTATCTTCGTAGAATACGAAGGAGTAATCGAACTCAGCTTCTTTGACAGCAAGTAGATTCATATCATAATCCACATCAGAAGAACCTGGTTTATTCAACACAGTTTCGAAATCAGATGTTTCTTTAGATAATAACATTTCGAATCCAATTTCACTTGTACCAGCTTTATCTAGGCTATATTCAAATTCATAATCTAGAGTAGTACCTAACATAGATTGGAATGGAGAATCAGATTCTCTGATAAGAAGTAAGTTCATATCGAAGTCCGATGTTGTTTCTCCTCCACGTTCCATGCTATATTCGAATACACAGTCACTACTTCCGACAACAGAATACTCAAACTCCATTGTATCTTTCGTAAGAACTGCTTCGAAGTCAGTATATATTGGATGGAAGATGATTGCTTCAGAATCAAACTCAATATCTTTAAATTGTTTTGTAACAATTGCATCGAAATCATTGTAGTCAAATGTGTATAGTATCACATTACTTTCAAATGGTTTCTCAGGTTTCTTTTGAATGATTAAGTTCATGTCGAACTCAGATTCAGAAGAGTAACCTTGTAACTGTTCGAACTCACAGAACGATGTTCTGATTTGATACATACCATAATCGAAGTCTTGGTAGACTGTTTTAATTTGGTACATGCCGTAGTCGAATGACTTTTCAGAACGTTGCTGTAAGTTCATATGGAATTCATGATTCGCTTTAGAAATCATGTACTCGAATTCATAGTCAGTAGAACCTTCATTCGATACACCGAATGAGAACTCGAAGTCCATATGAGGATGTAAAAATAACTCGAATCCTTTGTCAGGACCTTTATCTAATAACATCTCAAACTCTGGAGAGTTATTAGGTATATTTGCACCATACGTACTTACTTCGAATTCAGGAGAATCATTGTTGTATAGGAATGCTACCCAACTCTGGAAGTCTACTGTATCTAGTAAGTTCATTAATGTGAAGTCTTTATATTCTACTGTAAGAATAGGTGGTTGGTTTGATTCCGATGCATTCATCGAAACTTTACCTTTGTTACTCTTAATATAGAAACCAAAGTCTTCTGCACCATTCATAACGACTTCTCCGAAATACTCTGATAAGTCAAAGTATACGTTATCTAAGTCGCCAGGAATCATATAAGAATCAACGATCTTTTCACCCATAGGCGGGTTTGTTTTCCATGTTACGTTGTTATCATGCCACTCTTGCTCGATGCGATATAATGACATATCAACGAAAGCACGGTCACGTTTTGGAATCTTTAAGATGGCTTTCTCCCAAGTAATACGATGGTCCATCTCAATGTTCTTTGGAACGTTGAACTGCATTAATGCTAAGAACTCATCGTTTGGTTGAGAACCTGTTAAAAGTTCACTATAGTAGTAATAAGAGAATGTAGGCACAGATTGACGTAAGAATGTATCTTGCTCTGGTTTAATTTCCTTAATGGTTCTTGGAACTTCCAGAACCTCAATCTTACCATACATTTGGTTAACCGTTAGAGTTACTGAAGCTTCGAATAGACTCTCTGATTTAAAACCATTATGCATAGAGAACTCAGGAGACTCAGTGCGGTTAACTCGTAATACTTGCGCATCACCAGCCATTGTATTGGCTATGTGAGCTGATTGGAACAAGCCTGTTCCATCAAATACTTCTGCCATATTGAGCACCTCTTTCCATTGTATTGGAATGATATTTTATAACAATAGGACCTCACGAGGAGACCCTATTGTTGGTTTAGAATGTTTCGAGTCTTGCACTTTTCAGTACGATATTGTTATCGCCTTCCTCAGGTGGTAGTTCTTCGTCTGTATGAGTTGTTGTATCACCAACAACCTCTAACATGAACTCCCCGAAACCGAATGCGGTTTCTGAAGCTACACCACGTACATAGAATGTACGAGATTCACCTGGATCAAGGATTTCATCACCATATGAAATAGATGGTAATGGATTGAATGGTTCTGCCGTTTTACTTAACTGATATTCAACACCAGCATCAGTAATAACGATAGGGTTAATCACAACATTCGTTACAGCTTCACCATAAGAGTTCTTTACTGTAATTGGGAATGCTAGAGATTTAGAACCAGCATAGATGTTACCAAGGTGCAATAGTTTTAATAACACACCTTTATCGGTAGTATAGTATTCACCTTTACTATCTGCGAATACTAAGTTTCGATAACTTCCTTCGAATGAGTATGTAGTAGAAGCTCCTGCACCGAAGTTATCTTTGTATTCGATAATCAATGCGTTTAACTTACCTACTACAACTTTAGAAGTATCAATGTTATATACGATCTCTAACGGAGCTTCTGTTAAGTTAGTCCATGGGACTAATACAACGTCAGTGTACAGTGAGTTACGAATCATGATTCGATACTGTACTTGGTCTCCAATGTTAGGGTCTGTAATAACAAAGTGAGCACGGAATGCATCGCTGTCTGCTGTTACAATTGCTAGGTTTGGTGCATCGTTGTTTACTGTAATCGCATCAGCAATTACTTTTTGGATAGTACGAGATTCGTCACCATCTACAGCCACTTCAATAGTGATTGTATTTTTACCTAGTTTTAAATCTGATGGTGCAATTAAACTATTTGGAGCTGCATCTTGTGCATAGAATGGATCACTCCAGTTAGAGAATGCACCATCATTTACTTTATGACGAAGTTTGATCTTCTCATTAAAGTTATGAATAATATTATAATCTACTTTTACAGTGGACTTGTGGTCAGTTAATACTGTAGCAGAGAATGCCACGTTAATAACCTCTGGGAATGAACCATCCACGTTGAAGTAGTACATTTTATCAGTTGAACGTAACTGATCTTTAGGTAAGAATGGTGGTACTTTTAATAGAACTTTTAACCCACCAGTAGTTGGTTGATATAAGTCCATAGAAGTAATACCAAGGTCTGTAGAGATATCACTCTCTGTTACCCATAGTTTCTCACCTGTTTCAAACGTTTTCGTATTTACCATTGGCACATAGATTGTATCAAGAGAAGTTAATAGCTTCGTTCTTGGTAAACCATTTGTACTAATGTATTCTTTCGTAATTCCACCTTCTGGAGCTGGTTGTTGCACCCATACGTTGTTTTCAGTGAATGTTTTAATTGCACCTACTTCCGTAACGGCAACACCTTTCCAGTTATACGGTGGCGCTATTGCTTCAACAAACCACTCAGATTCCCATTGAATACCAGTGATTGCCGTTTTAATATAACGGTATTTACCAGGAGTCAAATTCATTGCAAATTTTTCCCAAGCACCCACAGTTCCAGCAACTGGTTGTTTAAAATTTGTTGATGTTAGATTGGTGAATGTAGTTCCGTCCCATTTTTGAAGAGACATTACTCCAGAGGTTCCACTGGAACCGTTCATAGTTCTCCAAATATTTACAGAATAAGCACCTGTTATTTCAAAGTCAATATAGGCGCCATTTCCAGAAAGACGTACAAATTCTTCACCTGTCGTGTTTGTAAGGACCACACCATCTATTAATGTTTCTAGTGTGCCTACTACACCACCATCATTTACTAAAAATGATAAATTTTTCGATTCAGGTCCAAGACCTGCTGTTGTTGGTCTAGCTATTCCTGCCATATTCTTTCACCTCTTTTATTGGTTTTGAGATGTGTTCACTAATGTCACTTCGAACTCATTCGCATTCTTTGTATCGAACTTAGAATCGCTAGATAATACAGTTTCAATACCGTTAAGACATAAAATGATTTCTCCATCGAAGTCCATGTTAGGAACTAACTTTGCTTTTAAGCCGATACCTTGACCTGCAACACAAGACACGATAAATGTCACAAAGAAGTTTTCCAGTTTTGCTTTATAGCCATAGAAGTAACCTGTAATAAAGCTACGTCCTGCCGGAAATTCTGCTGTAGGTGGTAGGCTTTCCCCTTGACGATACATGATTAAATCGTCATAAGCTGGTAATTGACGAACGAATTCATGTTTAACGCCAGTCGCTTTATCACGAACTCGAACCTCTACAGTATTTCCTAAGATATTGAAAATACCAGTGTTTACATCAAAGAATAATTCTTGTCCGAATCCGACAATACCGAATTTCGTTAACTTATCCTTTTGAATAGATTCGAAAGTGTAACGTTGATAGATTTCACCAACCTTTTCGAACTCTCTTTGTCCTGTACCATCATTGTATGATGCTAACCAAGAGTATGCTTCCCCTTGTGGAGTTTCAAATAAATCCACAGAGTGTAATTGAACTGTCATCTTAGTTCCTCCTCACAAAAAATAAAATATATAGGATTATAAGAGATTGACTCTTATAATCCTATGTTGTGTTTAATTTACGGCTGCTGAATTAGATACCTTCACCGAATGTGTAAATTAAACGGAATTTACCAGTGTTTTTGTTAGCAGTAGCTTGAGTTTCCACTGGAGGATGCATTACTGCATCTACGTATGCAACGTTGAATTTCGCAGTACCAGCAACTTTACCATCGTTAGTGCCACCTTTGATAGTAGCTTCTAAAGTAGTGTCAGCTGATACAGGAACTTTTGTTTCAACGTATTTGTCGCCTTCTAAAGTAGCACCAATTTTTTGTTTAGTTACTTTAGAACCAGCGCAAGTAACGCTAATCCATTGTTCTTTAACGATAGGAGACTCGAAGTCACCGTTAGCACTTTTAACAGTTAACGATACGTTTTTGATGTCGTAGCAGTCAACTTCAGATGCTTTGTCTTTCGTAAAGTTGTTTGCAATCGCAAACTTTAATGCTACAGAGTCAGTACCAGCCAAGATTGGTTGATAAGAAGCTGCATCAGAACTAAAAGTCATTTTAGCTGGTGCGCCAACTGCTCCGTATTCAAGTAATGATCCTGCGTCGATCCAAGAAATGATTGGATTTGTTTTTGCCATAGGTCTCTACCTCCTAATTGTTTATAATCTTCTTGACAGTGAGGTTGATAGTTAAGGTACTAACACCGCCACCGTTTTGAAGAACATTGAAGCGTAATACTTCACCCTTATTAAGCTTCTCTACCGTAAGACGTGTGTCTGGTATTACTTTATTGTTTGGTTTCAATACCAGTCTATCGGACGTTACATCGTACCATCCGTTCTCGATATTATTCTCGAAGTCTTGTTCAGAGATTCGCTCAAGTGATAGTATAGCGTCTTTGTTACCATTATGTTCGCACACAGCACTCATGTTTAGCAGAGTACAGTCGTAATCAACTAATTTATAGACTGGTAAAGGACCGTCCATAATACCTGTTGGGAATACGAATACAAATGTGCGTTCTTTATTGGCTTCATTTTCTACTTTTAATTTCTCTAAAAGTAGCTCTACTGTATAGTGATCGTCGAAACGAACCTTATCAGCACCGAATTCATTTTCCCCTTTATCAGACTCATTAATCGTCTTGACAATGTTAGGAATAGATTCTTTAATAATTTTAGATGTGCTTTCTTCATATTTGTCTAACTTATCTTTATCAGTAGCAGACATGAATCCAGCTTTTTCAGGTGAGGCTAACTCATGAGCGTGCTCCAATGTAGCATACTTCTTTAAGTCTTCCGAAGTAATAACTTCTGGACGATTAAGAATATCATCCCATTTAAGAGTAGCCCAACTGATGATAGGTCCTTCAGCATCTTGCAATACTTTTAAGAAGCGACCTTCTTTTCCAGTAGGATCGGGCAATCCAGCACCAATACCTCCACCTTCTCCACTTCCACCACAACATCCGTTGTTTTCGTCAGGGATAGGAGATACAATAAGTTCACCCTTATTGTAGTTCTCGCGAGTTAATGGTGTTAATACGCCATCTTCACGATATTCACAAATTCTATGACCCTCCATGATAACTCGAAGAATCTTTTCGATTTCAAGTATGAAAGGATTATAGACTGGGGCTATACGGTCTAATGTAACAACTGGTCCAGCCGAAGTGATAATAACGTTCTTAAAGATAAGATTACGTTGTTTCTTCGTTGTAGCTGGTTGAGTTTCCTGAATAGTGTTTTCAGACATATAGTCCACCTCCATTTCTTAAAGATTAATTAACTGTTTAAAGAGAGACCTATGGGAAGGGCTATATAGCAAATACAAAAAAATAAACGAAGCATCATTTTAGATGCTTCGCTATTTATTTCAGATTCAAGATCTGTGACATATATTCAGGTGTGGCAAATACCTCTTTTACTTTATGCTTTTTACGCTTTCCTTTCTTGCCTTCTTTTTTGTGTCGTTTCTTATCCTTCTTGAATTGTTTCATGCCACCTCCGTAGTGACGTTGAACTAAATGACTTTCATATAAGTCACCATGAACGGATGCTGTAATCTCATCCTCTAATTGTCTTAGTAGTGACATCTTCTTCACATCAGCTAGGTCAATCTGACCTTTAGGTTGGAAGAATCCTTGTGCAAATTGTCTAGATGGATCAAACCAAGTATTACTTGTTTTATTCATTCCTAAGCGATCCATGTTTACTTCTACTACACGATGGTCGAAGTATGCAACTAGACTTTTCTGTCTCAGTCTTTCTTTCTTAGACATTTGTTTCTTTTTATCTTTCTTGGACTGTTTCATGTAGCGTTTAAGAAGTTCGTCTTGACGTTTCTTCTTCTTTCTATATTTCTTCGGATTCTTATCCATCTCATCGACTTCTTTCCAGAACTTCTCATTCTCTTTCTCTAGTCGACGTGCTCGTCTTTCTTTCTTATCTTTCTTTTTCTTGTCTTTCTTCCCCGGATCTCTTCTAATATATTTTTCCGGTTCTGTTTTAACTAATAGACGTTCATATGATGTAAGGTCCTTTTTCTTTTTATAGATAATAACGATTCCGCCTTCACGGTGTTCGTATGTCATAGTTTAATTTCCCCTTTCAAATCTTAAGCATCGCAAATAAGATGCAGATGCACACGCTATGTGTGCATCTACTGTTCTTATTCATTTTTCTCACCAAATACAATTTGTGTGAGTGCTATGTGACACCATGAGTCTTGAAACTCATTCTGTGTTACAATATCAGCCAGTTCATCGCTATGATATACGACTGATTTTTCATAATCGGTATTAGAGGTTAAAGTACGTAGGTACTCAACATTCTCTTCACCAAGGTCAATCAAGTATAGTCTACACATATGGTACAATGAAATTGTTTCACTTCTGTCATATATGTATCCTTTTGGTTCAATCTTAACAACCCGTTCTGGGTCAAAGTTTTGTAACTCTTCTGTTAACTCACGAGTCAAACTGTCTAAGCAGCATGAATCGGTTTTGTTGCAATGTCCGCCAGGCATAGCCAAGACGAACTTGTGTTTTGTACTTCTAGTCATGTGTTTATATCTCTCAAATAGGAGATAATAATCACCGGCTTTAATGATTGCGTTAGCAACCGTTTGTATTACTTTCGGGTTGAACTCCGCTAAGGAGCGTCTCATCCCATATGATCTTTTGTTGAGTATACGCTCAACGCGTTTGTTATATGGAGCGTAGCCATCGACTACGTCTCTTACGAAACATTTGTCGACCACCTCAATAACTTCATCGTATTCAGGATGATCTAATTCAAGCTTTGCAGCTTTTAAAACATTTAAAAGTTCCCAAGTATTTGAATCCTTAGGATGTAAGTCTCTCATTTTAAGTATTTCTTTTAAGTCCACTCGTTCGAGTGATTTGTTCAACATTTTTGTTATTTGATTTATTTGTAGCATCGTATTTTGTCCAACCCCTCCGCTAATTTGATTACCGCATAATTATCGCAGACTTGATTCATCTTAATCAGATAAAAGAATTTGTCAAGATCTACCATAAACCCATTAATTTGTTTAAATGATTTTATAGCTTTATCAACGTCCTTCTTTTTCTCCAAATTAATATGACCTCGTATGTGATAAAGCCTCAAGTTCAGTTCTGGGTTATTTAAGAAATCTCTATCAATTCGCTTAAACACTTCCTGTTGCGCAACTTTACCTGAGGTGCTGTACCAATTACCGTCACGGTCCGCTCGTTTTTTCCAGCTAGGTAGCCAGTCTCTTAAACCTTGAATACAGTATCCAGAGTCACTATACAAATCAATATTGTACGGTGGTTGTACCTCTTTAATACGTCTCAGAATACTCAAAGTACGACTAAGGGTAAAATAAAGCGCCTCAGCCTCACCATGATTATTGGTAGAGTCAATATTAAATTGGTCGAATGCTGTAATTGTTTCTCGGTTTAATGTCAGGATGCCCGCTGAACAAGTGTACTGTGTATCATCGGGATTGTGCCGCCTACCATTATTGTAAGACGCGGCATCAGAAAAGACTTCGAATACTACTTCATTAGTCATCATAATGTTCTCCTTGTTTTCATTAATTACACGTATATAATATATACTTTACTTTAGGTCTGGTAATTCCATCCCTGATACGTCTAAGTATTGGAAGTTTCGTTGTAGTACATCCGGTACTTGTTGTGCTTCTTCCGATACTGCTAGACAGTTTGCTAGTTTTTGTTTATGGTCGTCTGATAAGAACGTATGATATGTTTCATAGAATGTAACGATATCACCATAAACGAAATGGATTGGTACATGAATCTTTGGTTCATCCGCATGAACGATTTCGTGTACAGTATCTGCAAGCGGAATTAAACCTACCATACCTTCAAAATGAATACGCATAGTTTCTTCAGCAATTGCGAATGGGTTTAAATCATTCTCTTCTTCGAAGAAGCGATTCATTACAATACTCGTAAGTTCAAATAGATTAAATGGTGCGTGATGTATCTCAATCTTAACACCTTTCATATTCGAGTTTACATTTTGGAAGTATGAGCAATATGTCATATCAATTTCTTCTCGTAAGAATTTGATAAGTGATTTGTACTCTAAGCTTGTACGAATCAATCTTTCAATTTGCTTCACATACTTTACTTTGGATTTATCATCACCGAAATCAAGCTGGTAATCAAGGTTGATTTGTGCATGTTCCTTAATGTGATGAACTTTGTAGTCAGATTTGTCTTTGTACTGTACACTTGTGATCTTTCTCATATTTGGCATTCTCATAATAGTAACCTCCTTATTTGGGTTACTATATTGTTTACACCTCTGGAGTGCCCCAGCTATCCACTGTACCTTCTACTACGTTTACACCCATTTTATCAACGCGGTTAAAGTAGTCTTGGTCAGATTCACCTTCATTCCTAGGAACGAATACGTCTACTGGGATTGTATCTTCTCCATGATCTTCTTTACGTTTTTCTACTGCCCAACCTGCCATGCGGTCACTTACATTCACTTGACCAATATTAGGTAGATTGAACTTTGTATCGAATGGTACTTCAGCTGATGTCGCAACCATACCTTTTTTTAACTCATCACCTCTGGCTGCCATATTTTCCCAGCCACCATTCTCAACGCCGAGTGAAGTATAGTAGGTAACTACAAAAGTACGTTTGTCTTTCTCAGCATCCATCACTTCATCATGATGTACATGCTCAACTGGTTCTGTTTCAAAGACTTTATCAATCTCTTCTTGTGTTACATCTACTGCTGGTTCATTCTCAACGTCAAAGTGATAGTTCTCAATATTCTCTGGTAGTAATCCTTTTGCTAATAAATCGGATTTTGTTTCTAGTTGATTTAATTTGATGTCACGAAGTTCATAATGAACAATCGCATCTTGTACAGTTTTTGTTTCGAGGACCGTTGTATTTTGGTGAATATTACGGAATAAATCTTGTACATCTTCCTCTTTAATTGGTTTTAGTTCATCATACTCAGGTAACTCAGATACAAGTCGCACATGCTTTGGTTCATTCTCTTGTGCTTTAATTACTGTATCTGCTCCGATAATAATTGATTGAACTCCTGCAATAATTGCTACTGATACTAATACATTTTTAATTTTCTTTAACATGGCAAAATCTCTCCTCTTAATTTGGTGTATTTTATATCACATATGGTAGTAGGCTATGTGTGACCTGACCTCACGTTCCTCCTTCGGTTACATTTAGCGTAAAAGTCACTACTATAATATATAATTAAAAAAGGTGTGTAGTAGACGCTTGTCTACTACACGATATAAAATACATAGATTTTCGGGGTTAATAACTACCATTATATTAATGTTAAAGTGTCTGTATAAATAAATGGCGCTAATAAACCCCTAGGAATTATCCTAGGGGTAATCTATCTTAACTATGGTGTTGAGGTGATACAGTATGGAAATAGACTATGCAACAGTTATGTTATTGAGCGCGATTTATTTGAGCAAATTCGCTAAGCGTATGTATCTCACCATAGTAAGTAGTAAATTTATAGAGAAGGACAGCCAACCATTACTGTCCCTCCTCAAGGAGAATCCAGAAATACGTGTAGGTGTAATCGCATCTACTTGTACGTATATTTGGATTATAATTATGTTATATGTATTGTAAAAAATTACATAAGATGTCCCAGGAGAACATCGCTCAAGAGTCTCCTGGGAATTTCAGTTCTGGTTAGACCCCTTGGGTTGGGTCTGCTGTAGTAAAATATTGTATTAGGTTTACTAGTGATTAATGTTTAGGACCCGACTTTGGGATGAGTCCTAAAGACATGAATTCTAAATTGTTGACGATCATGGGTCGTCGCTGTAGTAAGTTGTAACTTAAATAAATGTAGAAACTAAATATATTTTTATAAAATATATGACAATTGTCATAAATGTAGTAAAGTGGCACATGAGGTAGTGCCAACAGGGAAATCAGAAACCCTGTTATAAAACAAGTGAGACTTGCTTAGTTTTGTATCTTAGCATAAGCTATAATAGGCTCTGAGTATTCTTCAAATGGTCGTCATATAATTCTGACAGCTGTAGTAAGGAAGCCGCTAAGATACATAGTTCGTAGAACTTTTGGGTTAGACGAGATGCGCCTCGTCTATTTATTTGTTATATCCTTTGTAAAAAATGATTTGAAGAATACGACTCAGTCGTATTCTTCGGTTATAGTAAGGTTGATGGCGTTGCAGACCATCAGAAACAAATAAGATGTAGTTGTAGCTATTACGCATACAACAGGTTTCGGTATGTGCATACCATTGTTTTAGAATTTTAGTTATATATGCCGATACGGCTATATTAATATGTTATGTATGTGGTAAAAAATAATTGAGCTACCATTCAAGGTAGCTCGCTGTAGTAAGGAAAGTTGGTAAATTCCACACTGGAATTTGACAAATTATGATTTCATACACAATAATATGTTATGTTGTATGTAAAAGTTAAATTAAGGAGACAGAACCCGTTAAGGTTCTGTCCGTGGCTAGGTATTGTAAGGCTCGTAGCTCTTACGCTGTAGTAAATAACTTTGGTATATGAAGATTCATCATCTTCAATATAATGTTATATAGATACTAAAATATTAAAGGGGTAGGGTGGTATATGTGAGACCACCCAATGTAGTAAGTTTACGAAAATATCACACTTACAAGTTGAATAATATCAAAATCCAACTCTATAGTATATTGTTATATAGTCATTAAAAAAGTATCAAGATAGCTCCCGTAGCTATCTTGAAATGTAGTAATATACCAGGATTGATCTAGACAATCCAAATGACAATTTTGTATCTCGGAAGTCGTATATGTAACTCTCCCTAATTATATGTTAACCTATTGGTAAAAAATTACATAAAAGTAGAGAAGACCCCGATGGTCTTCTCAATGTAGTAACTATTGAATGAATGAAATAACTATTTCTCTTTTGGAGAATGTTTCCAATGTAAGCAAGAAATTTCCACAGATCGAAAGATACTGTAAAAAGACAGCCTTAGCGCAAGCTAATTGTTTAGTAAAATAGCAATCCATTTGGAATTACTATACTGTTGGTTATATACAGTTTTAATAAGGTGAAGAAGCACGAGGCTTCTTCAAATCGTAGTAATCCATGGGAATAACTTCTGTACAGAAGTCTCTCGTTAAGTACGTAATTACTATTATGTTATCACAATATTAAAAAATAGTAAGATTCTCGTAATTGAGAATCTTACACTGTAGTAACACCATGACAAAGTATTTCATATAAAAGAAATGTTTAAGTCCCTTACAATAATGTTTATGTATTAAAAATAAAAGAGTGAGATACCTTTATGGTATCTCATGTAGTAAATAAAAATATTAAAGGGTTTTCGATTCATGGAAGATAAATCGTAATAGGGACAGGCATCCCATTATATTTATGTTAAGTATGATGTAAAAAATAATTGAACTATCCCGAAGGATAGTTCGCTGTAGTAAAGGTTAGGGTTTGTTAATTGTCTTCAAAAAGACAACAACATATCTTCATTTATTTTGAGTTGATACCACTCAATTACTAATTTGTTAACTAAATTGTAAAAAAGAATTGAGATGCCCTAAAGGCATCTCTATATAGTAAAAGAAAGGTTAGTGATACGTAAGTACCAAAGCATAATGTAGTCCGTATTATACTGTTATTTATATTGTAAAAAATAATATAAAATTGTATGTAAAAGAGAAGAAAAATGTAAACGACATAGTTCTCTACCGGAACCTCCGGTTCCCTCCGAGAACCCTCTCCCTTCCGGGTTCTGTTCCACCTTCTCCTCTCTCCTCACACCTCTGTCGATCTCTTTTCCTACTACCCCTCTTTATTTAAATCTTCTTCTTTTTTGTCTGTTTGTTTTTCTTTTTCTCCCTCTCGGGATCTCCTTCATGCTCCTCTGTCGCATTGGGATCGAATCCCGCCACCACCCTGAACTCTCCCCAGGGAGGCGAGCATATCATATAGATATACAAGCCTCCTTCTCCCTGGGTGTCGTCCTATTAATCTGTTACGTGTGTAGTAATTTATTATTACAATTTATAATCTAATACATGTAACTTAAAACCAGGTGTTATCTTATCTAACCCTTTTACATTTTGCATAGACACACCACTAGTATCGTAATCAGAAAATGTAGCTTCTTTTGCTGGTTTTACTATACTTGCCACACCACCACTCATTGTATATAGATTATCATGCATTTCTATTAATACTTTAGGTATAGGAGAATGTGCTTGTATATTTGTTATATAGAAATATGGTGTACTGCCACTACCACCATTACCAGTTATTTCAAGTGTGATTCGTTTCACACCCGCTCTATTTTGTTTTGGTATTATTATAGTATTAATAACACCAAGTGTCACGGAAGCATTTGTAATCATTCCATTAATAGAGATAGTTCCACGTGTTAAATATTGACCTGAGAATGTAATTTTTTCTACATAAACTGGCTCTCTAAAATCAACATAAAAACTCATAGAAGCATTTGGTTCAGAATCAAATTTAGAGCCATCTCTTGCAAATGCATATCCTAGAGGTGTTCTCCATGTAGCAACTGCACTGGATTTTGATATTGACACATTACCTGAACTCGTCGTATTTTTCATATCAGGTATAAGCAATTCATATTGTGCTGGCATTTAAAACATCTCCTTTATTGTATTGATATAATTTTCACCGGCACATCAAATCTAGGTAACAACTTACTTCTAATTGTCTCTAAATCTGTGCCTTGTGCTTGTAATAGATCAGGATTTAACTCATCTATTTTTCCTAATATAGTTAAAAGATTATTATTGAAACTAAATACATCACCAGTATCTGGACGTAATACTGCATATCTAATTATTAATGTTGGATCATATTTACCTTCATATACTGCAACAGATGAAATGTATCCCTTATACGAACTTCCACCTGAAGCACCAACTTGAAATGCGTTATTCTTAGGGACAAGTGTTTTGTAAGGCATAGTACAAGTTATTGTACCATCTATGATTGTCTGTATACTATCACCAAGTTTACCGGGATGATAGATAACAACAGTCTTTTCTGTTCCATCATATAATGACGGGTACGACCATTTATTCTCTCTTCCTTCGAAAGGATTATTTACCCAAGAATTATTAACCTTGTCAATAGCTAATATATTACTCGCTGCGCCAGCTGTAGAATAGTCATATGCACGCATTTCTACTGATAATCCACCATCACCACTATCTACAAGATATCTAACAGCTGTTTCAGATGTTAAGAATTTAGTTGGCGCTATTTTAAAAATAATAAAATAGTCTTTATCAATAGGTAAGTTAAATGATGAATGAATAAATTGGCTATTCCCACCGAGGTATATACCTTTCTCATTTGGCACAGTACCAATACCTCCATAAAACATCCCATCCCATCCGTTACCAGATAAATCTTTTGCATTACCTTTTGTAAGGTCCCATTTCAATAATAATTTAGCCATGAGTTTCATCTCCTTTCATAATAACGTGTTAAAAGAAAGAGTATAGGACTATATGTCCTATACTCTGTTATTATTGTATTTCTCCCACTGTTTGATTACGCATTTTTTGCATATCATCAGGATTATTTAAATCATATGACGGATGTTTTTTCATCAGCTCTTGTGTCACTTTATGTTCATCCGCTTTCTCAAATTCTTTTTCCACTCTAAGATTGCCGTCAGATTCTATAAATACTTTTAGGTTAACATTGGTAACTTGACCAGCTTGTGGTACAAATGGTTTTGCTAATTCTTCAAGATCTTTTTTAAGAGTTTCAAAAGTAGCTTTCTGTGCTGGAGTAACATCATCAAAATTAAGATCTAGCTCTGATAGTACGTTTAAAGTGCCTTTCCCTTTTAAGTGTGCGAATAATTCATATCCACCATTCTTTTCTGCAATATCTTTCATTTCAATTGCAAAGCCTAGGCGCGTAATCGCATGACCTAAATGGTTCTCTGATGTATCACCAGAAAGATGCTTAAACATATGACGGATTGCTCGTCCCATATGTTCTTCCATAGGAATACCGTAATAGTTCTGATATCCGTATTTCTCAAGACCTTCCTTCATTGTAGAGGCTATAGCACTTATTACAGGATAAGGTACAAGTTCAAATGCTTCTTCTACATAGTTCTGTTTTGCTCCAGAAGCTTTTGTCTCAACCTTTTCTCCAATATCATTAAATTTCATATCCCAACCAGTTGTATTTTCTTTTAAACCTGGAACTGGTAACGGGTTCATTGTACCCACAATTGTATCAGCCACAATAGGTGATAAAGGATTTTTAATTATATCAACTGGAACTGACTTTAAAGATTTCAATTGAACCCTTTCTTCTTCTGAAGGTTCTGGATATTTCATTTGATGAACAGCTTCCATTAGTTCAGTTTGAGTGTCTAATAGTAGAAGGAAATCTTTAACACAAAGTTTTTCAATATCAGGAATACACATCCTTACAGCTGTATTGTATAAATCACTCATCAAACTAATAGCCGCTTCTCCTGCTAGTTCTACTTTAGGAACTGGTGTAAGTTTTAAAGGTTCTTTCTTCCACTCTTCCATAACTTTCTTTTTGTCTTCATCAGACATTGTTTCTGTAGCATATACTGTTGTTACATCTTTAGCAGATGCTTTTGCACCTTTCGTTTGTTCAGCTAATTCATCTAGTGTTTTATTCAGATCACGCATTTCATGTCTAGATATAATATGATATAAATCATCTCTCATATCATTGAATACGAATCTAGCAGCATAACCGTTATCATCATAATTTTCAGTTTTATCTCCTCGATAGTTATCATCTAAGAAGCTCTGAATTTCTCTTGTAAACATGCTACGATAGATTTTATCCTTCATGAAGCCTTCAGGATAATCACCGATATGTGATACAGCTAACCATAGTAGTTGTGGGAATGGTTGTTGTAAATATGGTTCTAAATCAGCACGCATCAACATGTGTTGGGCTTGCATTTCTTCCCAGAAATTTGTATATCCAGTGAAGTCGATTTCATGTTCCAACTCTTTAAAGTGATCGTCAAGGCGTTCCATATTGAACTCTTCCCCGATATAATCTCTATGTAGCTTTTGTTTCTCTTTCTTAAACCAATTTAACATATTGATTCCTCCTCTAAGGTATTAATAGACTGTTACAGCCTTCATTTTATTTGATTAGCTTCGTTGCAAAGTTACAATCTTATAACCATTTATTTGCAATTTATCTTTTATATTAGAGTATTCAGTTATTGATCTTCCATATTTATCAAATAATGCAGGATTCAATTCAGATTCCTTTGCAATAACTTCTAAATTTCCATTAGAGTTAATTGTGTATATATTAAGGTTATTATCTAGTATCAATGATGAATCATCAAAATTGACTATACCTTCATATATCATAATTTGCTGTAACCAGAAAGTGACACCATCTTCTTTTTCAAATATTTTAGTAAAACCTGCATCTCCATTAAGTGTATTTGAAAATTCAGACGTAATAGATTTTTTCTGCAAAGCTTCTGATATTGTGGCTTTGCGATTGGTGCCATCTATTATAATACGCGAATCAAAGTTAGTCGGTTCAGTCGCTTTGTGTACTATACCTCCCAAAGCTACAGTTGGTCCAATTATACCACCACTCCCATAATTCCATATTTGGAAAGTAGCACTACCTGGTTGGTAAAATGTAAAGTAAGGAAACAACCCACTTTTATCTCTATTCGATGCTAACTTTATTGCAGGACCATAACCAGTTTGTTGTATTTTTTGATAGATGCAACGAATAGAATAGTCTTGTAGTGGTTGGAACAAATTTTTAGCCACTCGTATATGACTATAGTCAGTTGGAATGTATAGACCAAGTGCAGGATCTAATTTAGCTCCAGAAAATGAGAATACGCCATCATTGCCACTTCCACTTAAATCGGTAACTTTTTTATTAGAAAGATTCACACTTTCTTGATTTCTAAAATCAAACTTTAATACCAAATTAGCCATTTTAATCATCCCCTTTGTTAAGTATAATAAACTGTTAAATAGAAGAGATAGAGGGATTTCCCTCTATCTCTCTTAACTTTCTGCAATCTCTTTCATCTTATGCTTTAACTCAATTAATACTTTATTGAGCGACATATTAACCATTACACTACCTGTCATACGAGATAGAATAGAGATTGGTGATAAGAATGCTGATACTTCTTCATCAGGGCGATGCTCACTGAATGGCTCTAATCCTTCAGGTGTAACTTCACATACGATGCCTTTTAATGCTGTGAAGAATGTAAGTTTATCACCCACACCCATACGGTCTTCATAATTGATATAGAACTCAATTAAGATACCTTCTCCAATTTCAACACCTTTAATCTTACCATTAGATGTCTCTGTTTTCGTAATTGGATATGAGCTAATATTCGTTTGATTTACATCCGTATGCTTACCGATTAATTTACCTTTCTTAATGATCGGTGCATTAATCTTCTTAATCACATTTTGAATACTTGGTGATAACTCGTTGATATCAACTGTGATATAGATTTTAATATCTTCAATTGTACCACTGTATTTAGACTTAACTGGAATCTTACTTAGCTTTGTAATTTCAGTAGATAACTCTTCATCCATTGCCGCTAAGACTTTATTCAGTCCCTCGTCATCATATGAGTTATCGAATACAAGTAACGGGTCTCCGACTTCAACGTGTTGACCTTTTTCTACCATATATTCAATATTTGAGTTTGGTCCTAATACAACGTCTTTCTTAACGATAACATTTGTTGTCATATTTTCACACATCTTGTTGGTAATCATAACACTATCCTCATATGTGTAGTAACCACTCATAATAGCAAGTTTCGTTAGGGTACCTAGTTTATACGTAGCACCACTATCTTGGTCTTCATTGAAGAATTGTGTATTCATCGCTAAGAAGTCATCTTGCTTGAACGTTTGACCCTTCTTCAATTTAGATTCTAGTTTGTTGGCAATGAAGAAACCGCCACCAGAGTTCTTAGATACTTTAGAACCTGTTTCGATGACATCTACTTCACCACTCTTATATTGAACGACGATTGTGTTTAATTCTTCGTCCACTTCCAATACTTTTCCATCTTCTTTGGCTTTGAATACAAAGTCATCAGAGATGATGTGGGCTAATGCTTTCTCAGCACCGTTACCTACAAGTAATGGATCATATTTCTTACATGGCATAATGTGTTTATTCTGAACGAAGTTCATTGCTGTACGAGGAGAGTCATCCTTCTGTGCACACATTGGAACCATTAATTCAGATACACCAAATAGATTTGTAGATGTTAAGTCTTTGTCACTTTCAGCCATCTTTAAGTAACCACGAGGTGATAGGATATTCGCGTCTAATGCTAACTCGCGGGTTACCCCAACTGCACCTGATGGATTGGTACTCATACATAAGATACCTTTCATACTCTTATCATATGCACGTTTAGATAGAGTAAATGCTCTATCCATATTCATACCACTCAATCCTTTGTAACCAACTGTACGTAATTTCTCAGCCTCTAGGATTGGGTTTAATGTACTATAGTCTTCCACAATAGGACTCATAACCATACTCTTGATTACATCATCTTGCGGAATACTCATTTTAGCAGGGTTCTTATTCCCAGCTGTCATACGATAACGCTCATAAGCTTTTGATAGTGAGCTATAAAGATAAGCATTCACCAACTCATTGCTTCGAATACGATATAATGAGAAATCATTCTCTTTCGTATACACGTTATCTTCTAGTAAACTATTCGCGAATAATAACAATTCTACGAAATCTGTTGGCATTTGTAAGTCTTCTAATACTTCTTTTGTGATTGGGTCAATTAGTAAGTCATAGAAGTTATCGAAGGCACTAGCAATCATACGAACGCCTAATAAGTTCTGGAAGATTTCTAAGTATGCATCTTTTCCATCAAAGTCTGCATAGTTATAATCTTTTGTATTCACAATACTTAACGCATTCATAAGTAGTGAATTACGAGTTGGATAACGGTCATATACAAGATAACCATCTGCAAATGGAATGATGTCTTTGTCAATCTTATCTTGACCTTTTAATACCACTCGTGTATCAGAGAAGTAGAAGTTAATCTCTGCTTTTTGTAATACCTTAGTTAATCCTTCTAAGTAAGCTAGAAGTAAGATTAAAGGTACTTCACGGTTCATGATTTTTGCTTTTGTATATAGGTAACGTTTACCTACACTGAATTTATTGATGTCTTCTTTAAATCCAGCACGTTCTTCTTCAATACCATCAATAATGAAATCAGCCACAGATTTATCATAACCAATTACTTTATCTTTAATTGTATCTAAGTAAAGAATGTCTTTTACTTTTCCATTTTGTTGTGTATAACCGATAGGTAAGATATCATCATCTTTCTTATAATCAATCTTAGCATCTTTCAGTCTTTGACGAATCTCTTCTTGGTTAAAGTATAGACGAGTCTTTGTACCAATATCAATCGTCATATAGTTTGAACCTAATTCATCATACTCGATTGTCGTCTTATAATCAGAGTTTGCAAGGCGGTTATCTCCATCACGGAATTTAACAGCTTTTCCTTGATATTCTGCAAGACCTTTCTTCAGACGTTCAATCTTCGGAGATAGTTTATTTCCTGTACGAGAAATAAAGATCTTATTGTAGTTCGTACATACCTGAACTGTCTTTGGACCTGTTTTACTTACTGGTTTTAGAATCGCTTGCTTAACAAGAGATTTCTTATTACCATTTAAGAATAGGTACTGATGGTTAACAAACTTCGGTAAGTCAAACTTTAATGTATGACGTTCACGGTCAGCACTTTCAAGCTTAACAGTGTACGTAATCTTTTTATTAAACTGGTCAGATGTATCTTCCTTCTTGATGTCTAAGATATAGACTGGAATAGATCTGTCCTTGAAGAAGTTCAGAATCATAAGAGTATCTTTATCCATTAACTTCTCATTGTATTCTTTCTCGAAGTTTGGTAATGTTAACTCTTTCATAAGTGGGTTGATGGTATCAACCTTTAACTTCTTCGGTGTGATTGTTTTCTCTTTTGCTTCATTGATAATTTGCTCAATGGTTTTCCCTTGGTTATTAACCTTCAATGCCGCTTGTTTTTCGGCAAGCATCTTGTTACGTTTAATATTACTATTCGACATAACGTTTGCTACACGGTCAGATTTAACCAATTCAAGGTTCTTAACGAGTTCTTTATCCTCGTCCAGTTCCTCTTTTACTTTATTCTTAATCTCTTCGATTTCTTCATCGTCGAGTTCATCTTTTGATTCAATGGCTTCATCTACAGCCGCTTTTACTTTCTTCTCAATCTCTTCTGGAACTTCACGTTCTAGTTCATCTCCACCGAATGAGAATCGTTTCACTGAATCATCCATGCCAAGACCTGTTTTGATTTCATGGTTGATATCATTTACAACAGCGTTCTTTGCACCATCTTCAGAATACTGTAAAGTAGATTTCATTTTCTCAATATACTTTGGTTGTGTTCTATTTTTCTTTGCAGTTTGTTCTACACGATTCAATTGAGCGCGTAACTCTGAATACGATGTTTTATCACATTGCTTCGGAATGATTTTAATAGAGTTCATTCCATCTACAAGCAAGATATTGAACTCTAATTGTTGGAACTGTTCTAAAGCACGTTCCATTGCATGAATAATAAATTCGAATGGGTTATGTGCATTTGTGTAACGATAGATATTAAAGTCTTTTAAATCCACACCCCAAGCTTCTAAGTCAATAATCATTGTACGATTACTGTAATGTGGTGCATACTCGCTGTCCACTTGTTTTAATAACTCCATATAACCGTCAATTAAACGGTCTCCTCTAGCAGATGATTTCTCAGCATCTTCAAAGAAGAATTCATTATACTTGAATAAGTCTACATACAGGTTAGAACCACGATAAGAATCTGGATCTAAGAATAATTTACGAATCAATGTCGATTGTTTAATTTTCTCATACACACCTTTTGTATGGAAAATAGAATTTGTAGCATGACCAAAGAATTTTAAACGATAGATGTTTTGAATATGATATGATTTAAAAAGTCTACTGTTAGAGAAGCGTTGCGCATTGATAATATCAATACTATCTTCTACAGTTCCTGTGTTTAAATATAGTAACTGGTCACGAGTTACATCTTGAGAATCGGTAGGAAATGTCAGTTTTATATTACGATACAGCTTTAAGTTCTGCATTTCTTGTAACTTTATCATTTACTATGTCCCTCCTTTTTAACGCGTTTATACCGCATATAAACGTCTATTGTGATGTTGTAGTAATATATAATAAAGCTAACATGGAATTAGGGAAAGAGCCTATAGTAGCGATTCCCTAAATATGGAAGACGTGTTTAATTATATATTATATATGTGAAGAAATTCATTAAAACCGAAGGGAGGCACTTGACATGAGTGTACAATTTATTGATGTCAATCATGACATTATCAATGCGATTTTCCAATTAGAAGATGTGAGAGAAGTAGATACCACATTAGACAACATCGTAGACTTACACGGTGTTAAGAAGGCTAAAAAGGATAAGAAAAAAGAAGAGAAAAAGCCGAAGAAAGAGAAAAAATCAGCTGCCAAAAAGACAGCAAAGAAAGCGGCAAAGAAAGCTGTACGCAAAGTTATTGTGCGTAGATTGGATTGACTACATCGAGAGATGTAGTTAATTTTATTTTATTGAGGAGGAACGAGTATGTACAATCTAGTAGAAAATATTATTACAATCAAACATAAGGCGGGTCAAAAGACAACACAAGCAGTTGAAGCTTTGGTCTTTAACATTAGACAATATTCGCCTAAACTTAATATACCACTGTTAAATGGAATCAGCGATGCTGTAGATAGCGTTTATGCTTGGGACACATTTGACAATTACATTAAACAAGAAGAACTTGATAAGATGAAAGCACAAGACTTAGGTGTTATCATGTATATCATTCAAAACTTTGGCAAGTACAATCATTGTCAAACATTCACTGATGCAAAGAAGGAATTCAAAAATGAATTTCCAGATAAAATATTTACAATGGATACAGTTGATGACAGCGATGTTATTCGTGCAGAGTTTGTAAAACTATCTGAAGCTGTATTTAAGAAAACACTTACAAAAGTGAGTGATACAGAAACAACATTGCATTTATTTACAATTGGTAATATTGTAGAGAATATGCAAAAGGTTACACTATTCCGTGAAGAGTGTACATATGAATTAGAATATAAATCTGATACTGAGCACATGAAGTTAACATTTGACGTTCATGGTAAAGTAGATACGATCACTAACATGAAAGAAGTAGTTACACCTTAACCGGTGTAACTATTTTTACTATATTTATACCAGGAGGAAATTAAAATGAAATTAGCATGTAGACCTAGTTTAGTACGCGCATCTATTGTAATAGATCATGGAAAATTAGATAAGGAAGAAATAGATAAGTTGTTGGCAGCAAGCCAGGATGTTTTAAGAACAATACCAGTTTATGAAACTGTATTATTACAAGCATGGGAACTTGTAGATGGATTTTGTACAGAGATTCCATTTGAAGATGCTACAGAGACATTGAAACACAATGTGTTGTATCTTATGGAGACATATGATTTATTCAAAGACTTTACCAATATTGATAAAGCACTTAATATCGTGGATCACATGTTACATATTATGGACCCACATGAAAGAAGTCATCTGTATGACTATAGATACAAAGATATAACAGATAAAACATTGATGTCTATGATTTCACTTGCATGTAATGAAATGGCTTCTCGTGCAATTACTGTTACTGACGAAACTATATTAGTTCAGTTTTGTGTGGAAACGATAGATGATGCTGAGATGGTTTCTAGGAAATTATCTGGGAAACTACCTGAAATGAAATTGCATGGCACGTTTATCAAACCAGATAAAAAAGAAAAACAAATGGTATTTGAAAACGGTGAAAACCTAACTAGAAATGAGGCTTTCGAAAGAGTACAAAAAGAAATAGAAGAAGCTGAAGGTCCGTTTGAAAACTATATCGCATATCAACTTGCGGATGCTGTAGGTGTCCCAAGAGATATTTTCAAACAGGAGGATTCCAAATGAGGTTCTTTCATGGAAAGATACGAAATGTTGTAACAATGGAACATATCGGTTTAAGTGAGGAAGAAACTAAAGATTTAATCTCATATGTTGATAAACTCATAAACCGCTTACCAAAGTACAATACACTTTTAATAGAAGCTCTAAAAGCGACACATGCAACAGAAGATATTGAGGAAAGAGTTGAACGATTAGATAGAACGGTATTTAAGAATAACGTATTATTTATTGTGAGATTCTATCAGTCGTTCAATGGATTAACCAACGATTTTAATAGAATATATAGACTCTCAGATTGGATTATGGGAGGAATGGATGCTCGTTCTCGCCATAGCATGATTGAAGGTACATTCAAAAATGTAACGCGAGAAATGTTAATTGCTGAAATAACAAAAGCAATAGAAACATTAGAGTTTTATGTCAAACCCGTTACAAACGAAAAGATTGAGTTTCAATTCTTCACTGAAACAAAAGAAGATGCTGAAAAGTTCTTACAAGATATTTCGCAACGGATACCGTATGTGAAAATGAATATGACGACTACATCTGAAAGTGAAGAAGCAGAACGAGTTTAAAACAATACTAGGAGGAATTCAAATGACAATGCATTACGGATTATTTCAAAATACAATTACAGTAACTTACAAAGGAAATGATATTCATGAGAGAATAGAATCACCTTCTCGTATCGCAGATCATCTTTTCAACGTAAAACCAGATTTAACTTTAATCAGTAAACTATCAGCTGAATTAAAAGAGATTATGGATTTTGGGGTAGAAGATGGAAATAGATTCACTTACATCCAGAAGTTCCAATATATGATAGAAAACTATGATAAGTTTCAATATCTTCCATTTAGAAAAGCAATGTCACTGGTAGACAACATCTTCATGAATATGGATGTGAACTATCGAAAAGTATTACTTGAAAGATATGATATTCAGAATTATGAATTGATGGATGTTATTGTTAAAATGCTTGTTGAATTGACAGGGTATGAGATGAAAACATCTACACCTTGTGATAACAGATGGATGTTATATTCAACTGACGATGCAAGAGAATTTATTCGACAAGTGTCTTTTATGTTTAAGAATCACGAGTTTAAAGTAATCTGGCAAAGACCTAGTGGAGTTCATGGTGTAAACTATTACAGTTGTGGAGAAGAGATTGAACCACCAATGGGTAGATTTACACCTAGAAATGTAGATGAACCTGAACTTCCATTTATTACTGAAATCAGAGGTTCTTTATCTGAATTACTTAAAGATATGGAGAAAGAGAAATTAATCTTCATGGAGCCAGATTCAATTCATTATCTTGCACCAAACGATGAGTTGTTACCATATATCTCTAAACGACTAAGTATCAACTTAGAAGATTTAAAAAATAATTCTGATAAAGTGATACGAACTGTTTTAGGGTTAGATAAAAAGAAATATGGGACAATTAAATCAATAGGTGGAATAGATGTACAACGTGTTGTATGGAATCCACCACCAAAAAGATATAAAGGTGATGTTATGATAATAGGAACCAAAGTTATATCACCAATCGAAGAAGCTTTAAAAAATATATTTAAATCACAAGGAGAAGATAAAAATGAATAGTCAAGTAAACGCAATTGTAAACAATATGGAACAAAAGGACACAGGAATTGACATGACAGTCGTTCCAAATTCACATCTACGAGATACAACTGAGCATAAACGTATGGTCGGTAAAGGTATGACGTTTATGGTATCTGAACTAATGGAACGCGCAATCGTTCATGATAATAGTAAGTTTAGCGAAGCCGAGTATCCTTATTTCTCAGCAATGACTGATTGCTTGCATGGTTTGACTTACGGGTCTCCTGAATATAAAGCATCGTTAGATAAAATCAAACCAGGTATTCAGCACCACTATAAAGCAAATAGTCACCATCCTGAATTCTATGAAAATGGTATTGAAGGAATGGACTTATTAGATTTAGTAGAAATGGTTTGTGACTGGTATGCAGCTTGTATGCGTCATGCTGATGGAGACATTTACGCAAGCTTAGAAAAGAATCGTAAACGTTTTAAAATCAATGACCAGCTTCATAGCATTATTAAAAATACTGTAGATAAACTACATCAGAAGGGAAATGTTCGATAATGGATGGAATTCGTATTGCAAATGAAAGAAAAGCAGTTTCAGCATCAGTAGCACTTTCTATGCTACATGGTTTATTTAATACAGGTGGTAAGAAAGAAAACGAAGAAGCATTGGACTCATTCCGTCCTTTGCTTCCTACTATGAAAGATGTAACGTATGATTCTAGAGACTTTGCAGAAAAGGTTGATGAAGTCATTAGTTACGTCGAAGATTATTTCGAAGGGAAAGAAGTAAGTAAAGTATTCCCTGATGTAGAAGATCCTATTGATGGTGGAATGACAAACTTTATAAAAGTATTGGATGGTACAGTAGCACAAGTCTTAACGTTACAAAAAGCAAAAGGTGAAGTTGTACCAAGCCAATTCTAATAAATAATATACCAGGAGGAATGACAATGTATACAAATGTAAAAATTAATCCAAAATTAAAAGAAGTATTAGGTAGAGGAATTGTTGCTGCACTAGCTCCTGTTCCTGTAGCTACGGTCGAGTTGCGTGATTCATTGAATACGTTCGATGAAGCATTGTATATGTTTAAAGGGCTTGACAGAGAATCTCAAGAATTTAAAGCATTACTAGAAGATTATGTGGTAATGCTTCAAGACGCAGTTTCATATGAAGATCATGAAACACTTCCAGATGACTTTTTAGATAACTATAAATTTAATGCCAATGCTTTAAATTTTGGAATCACGTTACAGAAAAGTTTCTGGGAAACAACGGGAGAAGGTTCATTCACATGTGATGATAAATTAACAGTTGTGGATGGAGGGAAAACTGATGCCTAACTATTGTTTCAATTCACTATCCGTTATTGGTGATAAGGAAAGGGTAAATGACTTTCATACGAAATGGTTGAAATCTGAAGACCCTATGAAACAACGTGTAGAATTTGCTACATTGAGACTACTAGATTGGTGTTATACGTATGCTAATATAACAAACAAAAAGTTTCAAAAGCATGGGAAAAAGTTTATTCATCAGATACTACAAGAATCTTATGATATGATACATGTCATAGATATATTAGATGATCCAAAAAATGATCCCGCATATTTTAGATTTAAATATGAAGACGGAACTGCTGATGATTTCTTTAAAGAAATCATTAAGCATTTATATGAGATAATAAATTTAACTCCAAAGCAATTGATGAATAGACGTATATTGCGAGATAAATATTATCTTGAGATGAAACATGACACGAGTCAGTTTCGTTATAGTAATGTAATCGACACACCTGACATTTTAGATTATCGAGATGGACTTCCATGTCCAAAGAGATTCGAAGACCGATTCACATTTTATTATTGGAATATCAATAATACTGGTCAGAAATGGAGTTCACCTGAGTCTCTGCATTTCCATTGGGATGGTCAGGCTATGCAATATACATTTGATACGGCATGGGGTCCTTCGGATTTATTTGTAAAACATGCATCAAAGAAATATCCTGATTTAATATTTGAACTCAGTTTCAATGAAACCGGTATGATGTTTGCTGGAGAGTTTACTTATCAGAATGGTAAACTTGTAAAACAAAATGTATATGAGGATTCTTCATATGCAGGAATGCAACAATTCATCGGTTGGGATGATGAAGATATTCTGGATGACATGTGGGGTTTCATGGAAGATATCGGTGATATACGAGAAGATTGTAAAGGTTATATCAATAATAAAACCATTGATGCATTCTTTAAAATCAAACGTCCAAAGATCAAGAAGAAAAAGAATAAGAAGAAATCCAAATCGGACGTTAGACAAATACGAATTAAACATGTAATATGAGAAAGCTTAAGGGAGAGGTTATAATATGAAACGATTTAAAAATACTTTAAATGTTACGCATCCATTGATGGTGACAAAACAAGAGTTCCACACATTATTTAAGGGGCATGTGGACGTATTAAAACGTCGCCAAGCATTACGAAATATGCAAATGGTTGACATGCTGTATACGTTCTCACGTATTGAACGTATGACATTAGGTGGAGAAATCCACGATGTGGATTTAGGTGATGTATTAGAGTTCATGTCTGATAACTTAGAATACATTACATTCCCAGAGAAAAGTCGTGAGACTGAAACAAAAACTGCTTCACAACGTTACTTTGAAATGTGTATGGAGCGTGCTTATAAACTGATGAAAATGTCAGAAGAAGAATTCGCTGCACATAAAGAAAAGATGGATAAGCAGTATGAAGAAGCGTTCCAAGAGTATGATATGTTAAACCTATTAGGTCAACAGGATTTAATTGACTACCGTGGTCAATCATACGGAAACAAATATATTGACAGCAAAATTATTGATTTTGCAAAAGTTGTTGGTACACCAGTTGTACTAGAAAACATGAAGAATACATTAGGTATGGCGTGTGACTATGACTATACATTTGAAACTCTTTATGATAACGTAGAAGGCTTCGTATTATTCGCTTCAATGCAATTTAAAGACATTGAATTCCAGTTAACATATTGGGATATGAATGACGAAAACGCAGCTGAAAACAAAACATTTATTCGTTGCTTAAACGGTAAAATTGTAGAGTCTACAAACTCTAACTACGAGCCAAACAACGAAGAAGAATATATCTTACGAGTGTTAGATGCTCTGAGATAAGCCCTATAGCACTATAATAAATTACTATTCCCTCAACTATTATATTGAGGAAAGTAATCAATATACCAAATATATAAATTATTTATATTCCAAGGAGGAAATTAAAATGAACCAAGAATCTAAATTTTTAGCAAGAGTTGCAAAAGAACGTGAAGGATTAGTGAAGAAAACATTCTCTAAAGCATTATTCTTAGAGCTAATGACTCACTACATTAACGATCCTGAATTACAATCACATGTAATGAAAGTGGAAAAAGGCGAAGCTGTTAAAGTAATGACACAGCCAGTTAAAGGATTCCGTAAAATCGTTCGTAACGTGCTGCTTGATTATGGTGTAGACAAACAAGAAGCTGAATCAATTATGAGCAGCTACGAGTTCAAAGGTAAAGACCTTGAAGCTATGTATGACTTCATGAATGACTTTATCTACTACTACACTCAAACTGGACGCAACTACAAAATCTTCGATAAAGAAGATATCACTGCGTCAATCTTCTTAAAACCACAAAAAGAAGAAATTAAAGAATATCGCATGAAAGAAAACAAAGTGAAATTACATCCACATAATAAATTAGGTCAAAAGTCTACATGTGCAAAATGGAACCGTGAAGAAATCGACAAAGATGGTAAAACGGTTAAGACTATGAAGAAAGTTCTTCGCGACCTAAACATCTAAAACATAGGAGTGTACAGGGAAACCTGTACACTCTAATTTTTTTTGTTAAAACAACTATATAATGATTAATTCACTTTATAACAAAGGAGAGTGAATATATATGGCTAACGAAGATCGAAAAGCTCGGTATAAAGCCGTGCCCAATTACCTGAAGAATATTGGTCGTTCCGTATCTTACGGATTCATCGACCATCTAAAAGAGATTTCGCCAACTGTTACAGAGTTTAAAGAAAGTAACAGTGAGATAGCAAAATCCATTGTAACTGACGTTCGTAACTTCAAGTCAGTTATGTCTACTACAAGAAACTCTATCGACCAGTCTTCTACTATGAAAGCGATTCGTGAAATACGAAACAACGCGATGAAAGATTTAAAAACTGGTAGTTTCTATGATCCTGAACGCGAAGCTGAATACCAAATGAAAGCTATGGGTTGGGACAATGTATTTGATACAAGTGATTTCGATGACCTAGAAAGAAAAGGTCAAATGGATGCAGGAACAGCAGCCGCTGCCAAAACCATTACAGTTAACCAATTGGCTACTACAAAGGTTACGATTGGTGCTGTACATAATATCGGATCACGTATAGCTTCAGCATCTGTTACTGGTGCTGACTATGTCGCACAGACACAAAAAGAATTACACCGTGTAAGTACCGTTACACAATATCGTATGTTTAACGAAGTGAGTCAACGTTTAGGTGAAATCTCAGCCCATGTAAAAGGACTGTTTGAATTCACTAGCAATATGAATGCTCACTATCAAGCATCTGGTCAATACTTTACAGATTCAGCGAAAGCTTTGCAAGAAATCAAAGCATTGAATCAAGAGTACACTGAGATGCAACGAAATATGTACAAAGGCTACAACGACAATATCAATAAAGTCAATACACCAAAACAGAATCCAATTGAGGATATCATTGGTGTAAATGGTTCTCTTAATATTGCAGAGTACGTGAAGCATATTAAGAAGAACGCAAAAGAAACATGGGAAAGTAACTTAGGTGGTATGCTAGGATTTGCAGGTTCGGATTCGAATCTGTTAATGGGCTTCGCCGGTTCACCCCTTTCTTTTTTACCTAAAATGATGGCGAAAAAGATGACTCCGAAGGATTTTGAGAAATCCTTAAAAGGTCTAGACTCTACAATGAAGAATTACTTTACTTCTGCATTGTTAAAGCTGGACAACAAAGAAAGATATGGCGAAGACAACCTTTTAGTTAAGATTGCTTCTGATATCTTTGGAGTGAAACCAGATTCTAAAGCGGCACCAAACACAGGTGCTTATGTAAAGGGACCAGTTCCATTTGATGGTATGGTAAAACAATCTATCGTGGAAGTTATTCCAACGTATTTACGTCAAATTCTTTCTGCTATTACCAATACAGAAGAGAAGATCTATGACTACAATACAGGTCACTTTATGAATAAGAAGGCAATCAAGAAGAATATTAAAACTGCTGAAGATATGGCTTATACACCAATGGGTGATATCAAACGTGGTATGCAAGAACGTATGTCTTCTTTAGTCTTTAAAGATGAAGATGCTCGTAGAGCTTCCGATAAAGACTTAGATAAATTTATTAAAACCATTGTAGATAAAGGTCTATTCTTTAACCCACATAAGATGACCGACTACAATGATATCCGTAGAAAACACGATATGGAATTAGATGGTGGAGAGAATATGTATAAGATTCTCTTAGCAGCGTTTAACGGTTTAGACCGTCAAACTCGTATGTCTTCTAATACAAACGTGTATGAAGCTCGTAAGAAAATGAAAGGCATCAGTGAAGAGTTAAATAACAATATGGCTATGACTGGTGCAAGTGCGCTTCATAACAAAGCCAATACAGACCAATTCTTTGACGAAAACAATCCAGTTATGGCTGGCATGTTACGTGTTACAGATGAATACGGTAAATCTGTATTTGGATATCTACGTGATTTACGTACTATATTATTGGAAGGTATTAAAGTATATCCATTCCAAGTTAATACACATGCTCGTTCTCGTCAACAAGCAGGAAGTAAGAATTACAAATATATGGACGACCGGTTAGAGCAATATCGTGAAGAAACACGTAAACTACGTCAAGATTCTAACAACGATGCTGGTGACCATAGTGTCTATAAATCAACTGACCAACAGTTGAAAGAAAAAGCAAAACGATTGAAAGGTAAAATGCTAGATGGTTTAAGTGACGTAAGTGGAATGGATGTTACATCCCTTATGGGTATTATGAGCCATAGTATGAAGAATCGCGATGCTGTTGAAACGGAAGAAGAGAAGAACAAAAAGAGTTTCGAGAAAACAATGCGTAATTATATGGGCGACAAATTTGTTGACTCTATTATGCGTTTACGTTCTGGTGGGAAATCCACTATTCAACTTCCTGGTAAAGCCGCTAGTGCAATTCTGGATGATGTTAATGACAGAATGTACGAAAGCTTATATGGTAAAGGAACTGCTGAGATGGATGGCAAACGTGCGAATATGCTAGACTTCTCTCTAAAAGGAATGCAAGCTCAGTTACAAAAGTTCTCGGACTATACAACTGAGAAGATTCTAGATCCTTTACATGATAAATTATTTGATAAGCAAAAAGGTATTATTCCAAAACTAGAGAAATCTCTTACACCAAAGTTTAAAGGTGCTTATACGAAAAGTATGGACCTTATGTTTGGTAAAAAAGGTGGAGATGGTGAACGTGGTGGTGGTATCCTAGGTGGTGTGTATTCAAACCTAAGAGATATGCTAGACTACACAAATAACTACTTCACTGGTAAAGAGTTTACAAGCCGTGTAACTGGAAAGAAAGTTTCAAAACGTGATGACAACGTCATGGGCAATATGAAGAAGTTCTTCCAAGCACGCACAGAATGGACAATGACTTCTCTATTCGGTGAGAAAGAGAGCAAGTTCGAAATAGATATGGATACTGGTAAAGTCGTTGAGAAACATCGCCGTAAAGGTAACGGACTTTTAAGTGCCTCTATTGATTCTGTAAAAGATTCATTCTCTAAATTTAATAAAAATATGCTTGGTGCTTCTACAACTGGAGACGGTAAAGATAAAGCCAAAGCATTATATAATGAGCATCTAAAAGATCATCTTCCTAAGATGGGTGCAGGTGCAATCATTGGTGGTATTACAGGACTATTCGGACCATTTGGTTTACTGGGTGGTATCATGTTAGGTAGTGCCGCTGGATATGCTACATCTTCTGATAAAGCGAAAGACTGGTTATTTGGAACAATGGATAACGCAGGAAATCGCGGTGACAACGGTGTGATTAAAAAGCAATACGTTGACGCTATGAAGAAATATGCACCAGGAATGGCTGGTATGGCTGGAGCCGGTGCAATCGCAGGTATGTTTATGCCTGGTAGTATGTTGATGTGGTCGTTCTTAGGTGCTGGAGTTGGCTTTGCTTCTAAATCAGATAAGTTCAAGAACTGGTTATTTGGCGAAGACAATGGTGATGGTACTCGTAAAGATAACGGCGTTATCAAAAAACAATATGTGGATTCTATGAAGAAATATGCACCATCTATGGTAGGTCACGGTTTATTAGGTGCTGGTGCTGGTATCTTAATGCCAGGTAGCATGTTAATGTGGTCATTCCTAGGTGCAGGTGTCGGATTTGCGAAAGAGTCTGAAGGCTTCAAGAACTGGTTATTCGGTACGGAAGTAGACGGCAAACGTAAAGACGGAATTATCAAAGAAGAACACATGAAGAAATTAAAAGCTGCATTACCGATTGCAGGTATTGCTACATTAGGTGGATTGGCGTTCCAATCTTCTCTAGGTACAATGGGTTCTATGTTATTACCAGGTGGTATTCTAGGGGCTTCTGTTCTTGGTCTATCTATTGGTATCGCGTCTCAATCTGATTCAGTGAAGAAATTCCTATTTGGAGATATGAACCCTGATACGAATAAACGTGAAGGCGGATTATTCGGTAAAATGAGCTTATGGGCGAAGTTTGAATTACTAGAACCATTGAAAGTAAAAATGGATTCTATATTTGAAAGCATTCGTCACTGGGGTGTAAAACATATTATGAACCCTATTAAGGATTCATTAGAACCAGTAAAAGCTCAATTCAAAATCATTGCAGGTCAAATGAAAGAGCAGTTCAAAGGCTTCTTCAAAGGTATGCTGAAATCAGCAGATAGTGTCTTTGAGAAATCGTTTGGTAAACCATTCGGTAAAGTTATGAATGACTACTTCATGGACCCATTGAAAAAGCTATCTAATAAACTCTTCGGAGGAATTGGTAAAGCTTTAGGTGCAATCATTTCAGCTCCTGTAAAAGGACTAAATGGACTTGCTATGGGATTCTTAGATGACCAACGCAAGAAGAACGTTGCTGAGTATTTCGATCAGTGGAAAGCTGATAAAGAATTACGAGATAAAACAGAACGTGACAAGCACAAAGAAAATACAAAGTCTATCAAAGACAAAGGCGGGCGTGTTAAAGATATTTCTGAAATTCTGCGTCAGCATGATTATGATATGTCTAATCCGTTCGTGAAACAAGCTGTACACAACTACAACTTCGGTAAGAAGGATATCCGTGAAGGATTCCATGAAATCAATCCACCTGAAGTAAAAGCTGTGAATGAAAATACAGTAGAAACGAAAAAAGGTTTCGATAAGACTACAGATATCTTAAAAGACATCTTTAATCTATTTGCTTCTAAAGCAAAAGATAAAGCTTCGAAATTCAAGAATCGTTTCAAACGAAATGATGACGGATATGTTGATTACGATCCATTCAACTATGATGGTTCAGAACACGACGACCATTCTAAAGTCAAAGACTTTATGAATAACGCTCGTAACAAAGCCAAAGACATCAAAGATAAAGCGAAGGATGAATTCACAAACTGGAAAAATGATGTGAAGGATTCTGGCAATGACTTACTAAATGGTGTAAATGATAAACTAAGCGACATTCGCGATAATATCACAAAAGGTGCTAATAATACCAAACCGAACGACGGTCATTATAAGAACCATAATACACCACCTAATAATGTATTGGATTTAAGAGACCATCGCCATACAACGAGCAACAACAATAACCGTGAGAATACTACTCGTTCTACCAAGAAGGATGGTACTTCATCAGACGGGGAGGCTGCCTCGGACGACGGTGACAGTCCGATATCAGACATTAGAAACATTAACAATCATAATCCACATTCACCTAGCGGTGGAAGTCATAAGAAAGCAAATGGAGGAGCGTCTAAGGTATTCGTCTTAACGTCTCTAACTGATATTTCATTATCACTGTCTAATATTGAACGCTATGTAAAAGATATTCGTGATGAAGTTCATGGTCAATTACATGGAGTGGGTTATCATACAGAGATGGCGGCTAATATCCTAGTAGATCAATTTGGATACCCATCTATCATGCCTGGACTTATGAAGTCTGGTCGAGGCAATAAGAAAGGCAGAGGTATTTTCGGTAAGATTACAGGATTCTTGAAATCACTTGTAACAAGACCGTTAAGTGCTCTCGTTAAAATTGCTTCTGTACCATTTAAGATGCTTACTACATTTGTAAAAGGTACATTAGACATTGTTAAGAAAACTACTATTGAAATTGTAAAACTTCCAGGTAGAATTATTGGTGCCGTTGGAAATGCAATCGGTGTTCTTGTACAAGGATTAAAACCAATTGCAGCCGCTGCTGTAGGAATCATTAAAACGTCCTTCAACGCAGTAAATACAATTATCAAAGGTATTGGTGGGGCTATATACGGCGTTGCAAAAGGCGTCGGAACTGCCATAGGCGAAGTTACGAAAGGAATCGGGTACTTTACCGGTGCTGTTATTCGTAGCGTAGGAGAGATTGGATTAGGTGTTGTTAAAATCACAACAAAAGCGATTCCTGCTTTCGTAGGTGCTTTAGTAGACGCTGGTAAAATGGTCTGGGATTTCTCTAAAACAATTGTGAAAGGTGTATGGAATATTGCTACTGCACCATTCAAGTTCTTAGCTGGAAAGTTAGGAATGAATGGAACAACGAAGAAGAAATATTCTGTAACAATTACTAAGATTGACGATAATGTATTTAATAAACGTCAAGAAAAAATGGTCAACCTTCTTTCTGATATTAAAGGTATTATGTCACAACCTAACTTCGGTTTATGTTGTTGTCAAGATCATGATAACCTATCTCAAAGAACACAAAGACCAGGAGCACCAACAGATGGAAATAAACGTCTGGGTGGACCAGGCTTCTTAACATTCTTCTCAGATGCAGGTGCAGCTTCTGCTGACACAGGTACTCAGAAGAAAGGTGGAGTCTTCTCTAAACTAGCTTCATTCTTCGGTAAAGGAGATAAGAAGGAGGGTACAAACCCAACTACAGGTGGCGGTGAAGCGAAAGCTGAAGCTAAACCAAAATCTCCAGTACGTGATGTGAAGCACATGCTTACTGAACAGGCTACTCGTGCAAAAGAATCTATGGAATCTAAATTCCGTAACATTCAGACAGTATCTGCACAAACTGTTCCTAAGATTTATGACTTACTACAAAAAGATTCTAAATCTCGATTTGGATTCATAGGAAAACTATTAGCATTTGCTTCTTCTTTACTAGTACCATTCTTGAAAACTGCTAAGCAGTTATTTGACCATCTTTGGGATGGAATTAAGAGTGGAAAACTGTTAGCTAAACTTGCACAACTAATGCCTAAAATCCCTGGTGGATTAGGAGGCAAGGGCGGAGGTCCTGTTGTTGGCGGAGTCGGTGCTGGCGGTAAAGGAGGAAAAGGTGGTGCCGGAGGCGCTGGTGGAGCTGGTAAAGCAGCTGGCATGGGTGCATTCTTAGGAGGATTACCACTTGTTGGTAAATTCTTCGGAGGCAAGAAACCACCTACAACTACACCAGGTCGTGGAAATGTTATACCATTCCCAGGTGGAGGAGGTGCTGGAACTCCAGCTCCTAAAGGAGGATTCAAACTACCTAAGATGGGTGGACCGTTAGGTGCCATTATCACAGGTGGTGCTTTAATAGGTGGATTAACAATGGGCGGAAGCGCAGTTAATGAAAACCTATTAGGTTCTGAATCTGAAAATCAATCACTTGTACAAGGTATCGGAGAAGGCGTTGTTACTTATGGCGTTAACTCTAAGATACGTGAAGTGAAGAAAAATGCGATTGGCGCAGGTGTAGATTCTACATTGAATGCTATCGGTAAAGCGTTCAAATCTAACCCAGCTGAAGCAATGAAAAATCTTGCTACAAAAATGGCTCCTACAATCGCTGAGAAAGTGGGACCAAAAGCAGCAGCTCGTGTTGCGGCATTAAGTACAGGTGCTGTTACAGGTGGTATTACTACAGGTATTCTATTAGGTTCTGATGCTTTATTCGGAGCTATGGATACGAATAAGATATTCCAATTACCACCAGACTTCTCGCCATCGGCGTCTATGAGACGTGCAGCTACATTGGCGAACTTAGTCGACAACAACCTTACATTCGGTACTGTACCGATTAAGTCTATTGCTGAAGTTATTTACAACGCTCTAGGAGATGAGAAAGATGAAGAGGCTCTGAGCCAAGCTCAAGGTCAATTCACAAATCAACTTAATGAGTACAACAAAGGCAAAGATAAGAAAGACCAACTTACTGCAAACCAATACAATAAGAAGGTTAATGCGAACTTCTTTGATAAAGGTGTTGAGAAAGTTAAAGAGTGGGGTTCTTCTGCTTGGGAAGGAACAAAAACTCTTGGTAGTAAGATTGGAGACGGCGCAAGCTGGCTTGGAGGTAAAATCAGTGATGGAGCTAGTGCTACTTGGCAAGGTGCTAAAAAGCTAGGTGGTAAAGTTGCTGATGGTGCAAGCTGGTTAGGAGGAAAAATAAGCGACGGCGCAAGCTCTGCTTATAATGGTGCGAAGAAATTCGTTACGACAGGTACTCCATTTGCAGCGTTTAATGACGGTGAAGTTCACAAACAGCTTGGCTTAAAAGACGGTGTTGAATTAAACGTTACTGACCGTATTTCTGTAGCTCAAGGTAAGTTTGTTGAAATGATAACTGGCGGTCTAATTGATTCGGAAGACGCTTCAAAAACGACTAAAGGTTTCTTACTACAAATCGAAGATTCTGCTAAAGAACTTTGGGGAGATGCAAGCAAGAAGTTCAACGACTTCAAAGAGTCCACTAAAAAGAATGTCGGCTTAGGTATTAAAACTGCTGATATTACAATGGGTACATACTTTGGTATGAAGGATGATAAAGGAAACTCTATCTCTTTATCTAAAGGTATCTCTAATAAGTGGAATGGCTTTACAGAAGAAGTCAGCAGAGTAACAGGAGATATTGCCACACTTACTAAGGAAACTTGGAAAGGCATTGGCAAAGATATCGGTAAGTGGACTTCGGACACTACTGATTGGATTGGAAAAGCTCCTGGTAAAATGGACGATTACTTCGGTAACTTATTCGGTCTAAAAGACGAATCTGGTAACCCTATGAAATTATCCGCTGCTATATCTGGAACATTACGCTCTTGGGGTGATGCTATAGGTGACATTGCAAATGATGTTGCTAAAGGCTTCGGAGACATGTGGAAATCCATGAAAAAAGAAACTGGTGGATTTGTTAAAGATGTCACAAGTGGCATTAGTAAAGGTCTTGATAGTCTGAACTCTACCTTCGGTAACTGGTTCAACTTAAAAGATTCTAGTGGCAAATCTTCATTCACTGGTGGTATATCAAATGCTGTCAGCAGTGGTGTTAGCTGGGTTGGTGAAAAAGTTAGTGACGGCGCAAGCTGGGTTGGAGACAAGTTCAATCAAGGTGTAAATGCTGTCGGTAACTTCTTCGGCGGGGCACAAGACCGTCAACAACAAGATGTTAACCAACGTAACGGAAATACAAGTCGTGCAGGAAATGGACCTAGTCCACTAGATTGCGTAGGCGATGAGTGTAAGAAAATCTATGGTCACCGTACTGGTCAAGCTGGTAATGGTCCAGAAGATGGCGTTTCTACAAACCCTGGTTCAGGCGATATAGCAAACGGTATGGTTTATTACTCTCAAGGTGACCCTCGTTGGGCACAAAAAATGTATGGTGCTGATACAATTAAAGTTGCAGGTTGTGGACCCACTTCAGCCGCAATGGTATTAAGCTCATTCAATAACAAAGCGATTACTCCTCCAGAAACAGCTGACTGGTCTGTGAAAAACGGTCACCGTGTTCCAGGTGCAGGTACAGCTTGGTCTTACTGGAAAGCAATTGGTAACGCTTATGGTGTAAACTTCGAAGATGCTGGTTCTAACAGAGACAGAGTATTACAATCACTTCGTGAAGGTAAACCTGTTGTTATGTCAGGTCGAGGAGGAAAACCATTTACTAGTGGTGGTCACTTTATCGTAGGTCGAGGAGTTTCTCCTGACGGTACGAAGATCATTGTAAACGACCCTGTAAGTAGGGAACGCAGTATTGAATATCCAAGTAGCACAATCTTCGGATCAATGCGTAATGCTTGGGTTGCAACTAAGAATGGTAAAGGTTTATCTGGATCTATTACTACAGCACCAGGTGTAACAATGCCTGATGGACAAACAATGACGGCTGCGGCTGTTGAAAAGAAAGATCCAACTCTTATGGATGCATTCGTTCAATACGGAAAATACACAGCTGGCTTAGCTGAATCTGCAATTACTGGTAAAGAATTCGATCCATCGAAATATGAACCAGAGGTTACAGCTCAAGGACCAGCGCCAGGTACACCAGGACCTACGGGTGGTGTCAACGTTGGTAACATTCAACCTGGACAACCAACTCCGTTCGATATGAAACCTATTGGACCTCAGATTGGTACTACCAAACGAGGAAACCCTGTTTACACAGGTAACAAAGGTGAAAATATTCGATCCCTGAATTTAGGTAAAGAGGAATTCTTAAACCTAATTGCACCTCAGGCTATAGAGAATCAGAAGAAATACAATATCCCAGCATCAACTACAATGGCGCAAGCAATTGAAGAATCTGGTTGGGGTAAAAGTGTAATTCTGAATAACGTATTCGGTATTAAAGAAGGTTCAACTTACCAAGGACCAGTAATTAATACGAAGACGCATGAATATAACCGTTCACAAACTATTATGGACGGATTCCGTGGTATGACCGGTATTAATGACGGTATCATTAACCATGGTGCGAAAACTATTGCAGGTAACCCTCAATGGTATTCTGGAGTTATGACAAGTGACTGGCAACGTTCTATCGACGGTCTCTTACCGCACTATGCTACTAACAGTAGTTATGCGGCGAATCTGAAAGCATTAGTTCGTTCTAATAACTTAACACGATTCAACTCTATGCCAAACACGTCAACACAACGTGCTGGTAACGGTGGCGAAGGAGAAGATACTACAGCTCCTGAAACTAAAGTATTTACTACAAAAGTTGTAGAGCAACCTAAGATTGAAGTAAAACCTCAACAAACAATGGATAGCTCACAAATCAACAAGTTCCTAAACGATAGTCACGCTCGCGTTGCTGATCGTATGAACAAAGCGATGACAGATTCTCGTATTGCTAAAGAGCATTCTTCTTCATTAGGGTATCAACAAGTGCTCGAATTGTTAAGTAAGATCGCAGATAACACTGGAGTGATCCGTGAAAACACAACTGAAATCGCACAGAAGGAACAGAATATTGTAGTACACAATCAAGTACAACAACAAACTAATAATAATGACAATCAAGAATCAAAGAATCAATCTGACCTTTCGGTAACCGCAGTAAATGCGAACCCATTCAATATCATAGCTGCACAAGATAGCCAGAATAATCCTATTCAACGTGGTTACTCTTCAGCTAAGAGAATTGCAGGAGGCAGATAACCTTACTAAAGAAGATGCGTAGAGACTCGTTCTCTACGCATTCTTACTATTTTTTAAAAGAGGTGAAAGTATGAAATACGAAATGGAAGTTACAACCATTGACTTACCGTTACGTGTACGTACGGGTCCAGGTTTTAACTACTCAATTATAGCAAGATTACCAAAAGGTACAAAAGTTATTGCTACCGAATATAAGAACGGTTGGTATAAACATGACCATGGTGGTTGGTCAAATGGTGAATGGATGACAAAGCGAAAGGATTTAGATCCAAATGGGAACTCAAATCCAACAGCTCCAGGTCCAGTTGTTCCACCTAAGCCGCCGTTAAGCGCTGAAGATAGAGCATATCTTGATAGCTTATTCTCACAAGTAACATATAAACATGAAAAACTTACTGACATGGGATTTATTCTTGGAATGCCACATCAATTTATTCCAACAGCAGACCCTCGTCCATCAAACAGTGAATATGGTAGAACATACATGAATAGTATCATGAATGATTTATCTATGTTAGTTGTAACACCAGGACGAGCTAAACTATTAGCGAATATGAAAAAGGAAACACAAGAAGAAGCAAGAAATATGTTTATCCAAAGATTAGGTGGAGCTGAAGCAGGTTCCATTGAAAGTATCTTAACAGGAAAAGAGCATGGACGTTACTATGAATTTGAATCAGATTATAAAGAGTACAATAAATATGTAAACAGTTTATGTCGACTAGGTGCTGTCTATTTAGGATTAGCAACGACGAAAGCATATGGTACAAATACTGATTATAAGAACTTCGATTGGAGTCCATTCAGTGCGAATAGCCCATATGCTAAAGATGGTGGCATCTGGACATACCTAAAAGAAGAACCGAGTGTGTCGTTCTACATAAATGCTGGACAATCATCATTCAATGAAAGTTCAAGCAATAGCACAGAACAATCCACATTAGTAGAAGGTCTTTCTGGTAAAGCACAAGGTATGGTAAAAGAGTTACGTTTCTTAATGGGTAACGTAATGGATGATACTGCAATTACAGATGCTTCCAAAGCTTCTTATGAAGGTGCTGTACGTAAAGTATTTAACTCTGTAAACTTTACAAACAACGCTGTTATTAGTCAGTTAACAGACTATGGATTAACAATTGTAAATGGTGCAAACGTTGCATATCCAGAAGTATGGAAAGACTCTCAATATGGTAAAGGTTATAACATCGAGATTCGATTGGTTTCTCCTTACGGAGATAAAGAAAGTATCTTTACCAATATCATGGTACCGATGTTCCATATCATTGCCTTTGCTATGCCACGACAAATTGGTCGAGCTGGATATATGCATCCATTCTTAATTCGAGCATTCTGTAAAGGATGGTTCAACTGTAATATGGGAATGGTGGAAAGTATTAATATCAAAAAGGCAGCACAAGGTGGATGGAGCCAAGGTGGTTTACCTACTGAGATGGATATCTCTATTAGTATTAAAGACTTATATGAGAACTTAAGTATCGCAAGAACGACCGACTTATCAGCGTTCTCAAATACAGAATACTTAGATTTCATTGGTACAATGTGCGGGGTTAATATAAACCAACCGGACTTAAAACGTAAGTTAACAATGTACCAAATGTTCTTACGAAATAAAGTTCAAGATATACCAGGCGATATTTTACATGGATTCGCAGAGAGTATCGGTAACAAGCTCAGAAATTATATTAAATAATTTTTTATCAGTAGGATAACACTCTAATAGTGTACCTACTGATATTTTTTATGGAAAGGTGATATCATGGGGAAGAAACCAACGACCTTAAAAGGTCTGAAAAAAGAATATGAGAAATATGAACCGATCTCTGAAGATTTCTATGACCGGATATGTACGATGATGAATGGAATCACGGAAACAAAGTTACGTGACTTAATGCTCCAAGTTGTACATATTAACAAAACGAAAACACATAAACTGAAATTTATACTATACACTGTACCGAAAGGTGCATCACGTCCAAGAGCAAGACGAGTAGGAAAACACATACAAATGTACGTACCAAATGCAGATTTGATGAATAAGTTCTTTAAAGAATATCTACTAAAGACATTTGGAACCGTTCACATTGTTTATACTCCTTGCCGAATTAAATGCAACTACTACTTACCGATTCCATCAGGTATGACAAAAAATGAAAAGATATTAGCTGAAGCTGGAAAAATTCAACCAATATCAAAACCTGACTGGGATAACTTAGGAAAAACAACTGATATGTTAAATGGTACAGTGTGGATTGATGATGCACTTGTTGTAAAAGGAACGGTAGAGAAGTTTTACTCTACGAAACCTAGAATTGAAATCATAGTGAAATATGATAAGAGCTTTGATTGTGAGTACAATCGGAAAGCGGTAATGAAAAGTAAATACTTTAAAGAGATGATGAAAAATGGGCTAATCCAAGAATATCACGAGTAACGGAGAGGGGAATTACCATGCCACAAGTGCAATTGGATATGGGAGTATTAGACCATAAAGACATTAACAGATTAGGAACGAAGAGAACAAAGAGACAGATTATTCGAAGCACATATCACGGAAGATATAGCATCGACAAAAAACAACTAGAGCTTGATGGAAAAGCTTGTTATACAGATGGAAAGTTCATGAAGCTATTGAAAGCTGGACAGAACTATCTGATTATCTCTTTGACAAAGAAAGGTCGTCAAAAGTTTGAGAAAGAGCCTACACTTATAGTAGACTTAATCAATAAAGCGACTTATGAATTCATAACGGAATACTTAGTACCAGATGGAGTATTCAATGGTGAGCAGGAACTATTACAATCCATGCTTGAACCAAAGTATGATGAAGATGGAGTATTTTCTATCTTCTTATAAAAACAAAACCCAATAGGACATTGTCCTATTGGGTATCTTTTATTGAATTTTAGAATTGTAAGCTTTTTCTTTTGCTAGACGTTCTACATCACGATATGTGTAATCTTTCATGTCTAGTGTATGGAACATTTCCAGTAACGTGTACTGCATAACAGATTCTGCAATCATCATATTCATGTCTACAGAATAAGCACCAGATTCGTTTAACTGTACATAGTCTTCCATACCAGCATCGTCTTGTGCAGCTTCAGATAATGCTTGTTTGTAGTTACCAATTGTTAAGCTTCGGAATAAGCTGAAGCGTTCAACTGGACCTTTCTTAATTAACTTTGTGCTTTCGTTTAATGAACGAGACGCTGAGATTTCTTCGACAAGAGCTTGTTGCTCTTGTTGCGCTTTCTCTTCTGATTGCACAACTTGTAACACTTTTTCTTTAATAACATTTGTTACTTCTTGTACGTTTGGATTCTTTGTAACATCCACTTTCACGCTGTTGTCACAATCTAAAATGCTATCCATTTTTGTAGCTAGTGTTTGTGCTTGGCGTGCTTCTTTTACCTTTTGATCTACTTTCACTTTTACAGCTTCACAAAGTTCTTCTAAGAAAGGAGAACGTTTGCTTAACATAGCCATTGTTTTATTTGGGTCTGTACCAAATTCTTCACGGAAACTTTCACTCACATATTGCATTAACTGTGGTTGTTTCTCGATTTTATATGGTTCATCAATGTAAAGTGCTTTTAAATAGATGTCAGCGAATGCAGACTCTAATACGATTTGTGTTAGACTTTGTCTGTACTCGTTTTCCAGTAATAAGCCTTGCTGAATCGCAGTTCCATGTCCAATATAATTACGCATAGACTTATTGTATTCAGCCATTTCATTGTCAATCTTAGCAGACTCATTTAACTCCATTTGTTTCTGAGCCATAAGACCTGCTTGGTATGCGTTACCGCGTTTAGAACGGTCAAACGTTTTGAATTTTGGTTTTTCACCATATCTCATGATAAAACCTCCTATACTTATTTTAGTATGATGTTAAATGTATTTGATAACCACATTGTCTGTAACCTGTACACTATTGTGATATACTTTATCAACGCATAGATATTCAGGAACGAAGTTCCGTACAAGCTCAGGATGGTCAACAGAGTTAAGCGGGAATTGTTTCTCAATTGTCTGTACATCTGGCAGATATTCATTGATATGCTGGAACTCAGTGTACGTGACATCTTTGAAATCATTCTCTAACTTACGTAATAAGTTTGATACGTGGAAGTTCTCTGTATCATTGATGGACTCAATATATTCTTTGATATAGTTCTTGATGTTTGTTTTCAAGATTTCATCCATCATCTTATTCGGATTTAGTTTTACCCAGATGTAGAAGTCAATGTTAACTCGGTCGACTTTCAGTTCTGGATTTGCCTTAATATAGAAGTAGTAAGACTTACCGAATGTATTATAAAGCTTATAGTCTATTGAGAAGTTATTCGTTAACCTACGTGTCTCACGCCGTAATAGATAGGCTATATCGAGAGCTTGGTTCACGAAATCGAAAGTATACTCCTTAATAGAGATATAGTCCGACCGAACGTATGGAACCTCTTTGATGATATAATAGTAACCATTTTTCGTTGGGTCTAAATAATCTTCTGGATTCTCTGGAACGACTTCTAAGTGAGAACGCATGATATCTGACATATTGTTAATTAAGTCAATATCCTCCTGCACTTTGAAGATATTTGTTACAGAGAAGTTTGTCATGCCTGGGATTTGGTCTACACCTTTATAGTATTTTGGGTCGTCTTCTTTACAGTAAACAACCAGACCAAGTTTAATCTTAGAAGCTTCGATTAAGATATTCGGTTGCTTCGTTGTTTCCCAAGCTCGATAGATAGAATCTTGTGTACGCATATAGTTGACAGCTGAAATATAATCATCTGTCTTAATAGAACCTTCGAAGAAGAGTTCACTATGTGATCTATCGTATCTAACCAGATTGAAATCCATATAGTATTGGATTTCTTCTTTATCATCCATTAACACACCTTTTACCACAATGTTACCAGTTGGTCCAAGGAATTTATTTGGGTCTTTTATATCCCAATTGGCAATGAATTCTGGTTTGATATCAGCATTCGGCATCATCTTAAAGGAGAACTTATAAGAATCTTCTCCATTAATCGCATCACGTTGGATACGAACGTTGTTGATGATGAAGTTGTATAATGCTGATTCATTGATATATTTGAAGTTCGTTTGATACACTTTATCCATACTATTTAAGTAGTACGTTACAGAGTAAGGTACTTTACTCATTACAATGGTAAATGGATTCTTGTATACGAAACGCTCATTCTTCAATTTAGCAGGGTCTTTCTCAATACGAACCTGACGTTTATCACCGTCGTATACAAATGTCGTACCAGCTTTTAACGTATAACGTTTGGTACTTTCTTCATACAGATCGTATTGGTCTTCCTTGATTTTTAAGTTCAAGGTATTTGTTGGCATGATATTCTTATTACGGTCACGGAATAACACAAAGGCTGAGAATAAACGGTCTAAGATATCATCACGTTTCTTTAAGAATAAGAATCGAGAAGAACCTTTCTCTACACTTTGGAAGTAGTTATTCAAGTCAATTGCTGTTGCAATATTGTAACCTGTTGTTGCTAAGAATGACGTTTTCTCTTTAATTTGAGGGAATGTCATTTTATCATAACCGCCCGTACTTTCAGATAAATCTTGAGCAAACATAATCACTCGACGGTAATCATATATTTCAGATTTAGGTACAATACGGACATTATTACCAGAGTATGTGAAGTTACCTTTTTCACCTTTTGTTGTGAATACAACAAACACAAGCTCTGAGTTAAATGCTGGTCGGAAATGTCGAATCATTGTTGAGAAGGAAATACTAATTGTATCGTCATCTCTATATTGATACCAACAGAAAGGTTTCTCTGAAGGTGCAGAGTCAATGATTCGTTTTTCTAATTGAATGTAACGAGTTCCATTTGGCTCTCTATATAAGACATAGAAGTCTGCTAACATTCCTTCATAATCAAAATCAAATGTATAGTAATCAATGAACTCATCTTGGTAGATTAGTTTACTGATAATCGTTTTATGCACTTGACGCGCTTTTACGAATACATACACATAGTATTGACCATCTTCCTGTCTCATACGTACAATACGTAGATAAGGGTTGGTCTTGTCTGTAATCTCACTCAGTGGATTTAATACAACCGTTTCAGGTCTATCTCTTTCCCCAAGTTTATACATTGCAGAATATAAAGGTTTCCCTTCACGATACTTAACGTTAATCTTAACGTCATAGTCTAACATAAACTGCATTTCATCTTCAACATAAATCTCTGAATCTTTATCAATGATAAAGTAAGCTTCATCATCTTCTTGAATCAGACTATTTAATAAAATATCCTCACGGATAGCAATAGAGAAATCCATCACGGCTGGTGTAGCGTTGATGTCCTCTAATCCGTATTGAGCCGCATAAGATAGGATAGATTCTGTTAACTGAGCTTTCTTAGGAAAGATCTCATTATATAGAACAGAAGTCTCATTCGTATGTGCCTCAAAGGTATCTGCCATAACGGCGTTCATATAACCAAAGAACCCAACGTTGGATAAAGATAAAGAACGCGTGTCCATATAGGAAGGTGTCATATTCTTTAACCAATAATCCATGAGTTCATACTTGGTCGTACGGTCAATTGTTTTGTTAACTGCCATAATAAATCTCCTTTCTAAGCGAATCGTAGTTTATAACCTCGACCTACTTTCTGAATGAAAGCATTTGAAGCCATCGTTTTCGCCATAGTTGAGTATGTCTTATCATACGCTGGTGTGTATGCCATACCGTTTGTATAACCTGCTACGTTGTTAAAGTCTTTTATAATAGCAGGGTCCATGTCCTTCTTAAACGAATACTGATATTGAATCGAATAAGCCGGACCTTTGTGTGAGTTCTTTGCCCAAGAAAAAGCACTTGATGGTTTATTAATTGGGAAGACTCCGATGTATTTACTATAGAATAAAATAGACTCACCATCTTCAGCTGTTAGGATGAAGTATGCTGAGCAAGCATAATCGAGTATCTTCTTATAGCGATTATAATCTGTAGGTTTCAATGCACCAATAGAAATCAAATGAATATACTCATGCCAGATGTAATTCAACTTATACAGAGATAAATTTCTATCATCCCGATAGTTGATTGAAAACGTATTCGCTGCTAATGATTCATTCTGACGACCACCGTACATAATCTTCCATTGTGTCGATGTCTCTGAATCTTCTCTGACTTTTAATACTTCATCTGAAGTATCGAAGTTCTCAGCATAGTTTGAAATGATGTTAATGAATGAACCGCCTTTACCGTTCTTCAAGAATCTAAATAAATTAGCATCAAAGGCTAACGCATCGGCGAATTCAAATCTGTTAAACACTTGATCTAAAATTGTGTCTGAACCATCCTTGAATATATTTAAATCAGGACGTGTAAAGAATACATATCCAAATGTATTCTCCAATTCAAAATCAGGATATCGGATTTTAAATCGGTTCAAGTTATTGATGTTACTTTGATACGAGTTTGCTGATATATTCTGTACATTCTTTATATCATCTATCGTCCAGTCTGCCATAAGGACTCCTCCTCTCTATGTGCTATTATATACCTGTTCGAGGATTACATTCTGGCAGTTAATATCAACTTAGAAATCAAGTATACATTATATAGGTGAGTCGACACATGTGAGTATAAAATATATACAATTACACCCACCGCCAACTACCTAGTCCTGTACATTATATCCGTCATGTAATAAACCCAAGAGGTTCGGTATAATACAGTATCAGCATAGATAGCGTTTGGATGTGATTAGATATAGAATATACTCACATCCTCAAATATAAAAATCATAGATTATATAATTGGGGGAATTTACTTATGTCAAAACTACTAGATTTCAGTGTGAACTTATTAACAAACTACGCTTACGGAAAGATGACGAACGAATATGAGTTCGATAGAGATGATGCTAAATACCTACTAGGACAAGCAACACGCGTAGCAAATAAAGCCATGGGAAAAAAATCCACACGAAACATAAGAGCAGTAGTACGCCATGTAGAACGCCGAGTAGAGCGTCGCGTAGACCGTCAGGTCATACGGTAAATACCACATGTGTCGCCCGAATTTTTTTGGGGTCATAGTAATCGGATTAATGATACTTTTAAACACATATTATAGATGTGAATGTATATAAATAACTATTGAAATGGAGTGTTATGTATAATGGCAAAAAACCAAGATACTACTACAGAAGAAGTGACGACGGTAAAACCGGCAAAGGTTACAGGTACAGGAAGACGCGGAGCAGGCGGAAGAAATGCAAATAAGAATAAAGCAATCCTACCAATGGGATTAGCTGAAATGATTGAGAAAGAAAGTAATGATAAAAATGAAGAATTATTTATGCGCCTGATTGAAGGTGATGATGATTCATTACGTTTCATTGTAATCAACCAATTTGGTAAACTATTCAAACAAGAGAAGCCAAAGCTTATCTTCGATATTCTGGAGAATGAGCGTAAAATAGGATTATTTGACTTTACTCAGAAATATACACAAGAGGGTGAAAAAGAGATTAATAATGCGATGCATATGTTTGTTCAGAATCGCACAATCTTAAATCAGACTCAAATCAAAGACTTAACAATTGGTACAGTTGTTAAAGCAAACTTCATTATGCCGAACACGTACATGAAAGTATTAAAGTATTTGGAAGACTGTGGTGTAAGCACAGAAAGCAAATTAAATTCCAATACAGACTTAGTAAAGATGGTAGAACTTATCATTGATGAAACAACTCTGTTTGCAAGCTGGGATAGATACTTGAATGATGACCAAACAGCAGAGTGTGATAAAGAAGTATTTAAGGAAGAACGAGAAGAGAAACTGCAATCTCTCAGAAATTATTTCTTACGAGAGTATATTGCATAACCCAACGTGTATGGATGTAGGCTATCTACATCCATATACGTTTTATAAGCAATAACATGATATTAATTATTTTTTTGTATTAATTTCACTAAAAGGAGGAAATCTTCTATGGCTATCATAAAAGATATTCATGATTTAATCAAAGATGTTGGTCAGACTGTATCGTCTGACAGCAATATTCTTGTGCGTGATAATACCCGAGGTTCAGTTGCTTCAGAAGCAAAGAAAGGGATTTTACAGTTCCCTGTTCTATGTTCCTCAGCGCTTTCTCTAGAAGAAGCGACAATGATGTCGAAGGCATTGGAACGTGAATTCGTTTCCTTTATTCGAGTTATTACATCAATCGACTCTATTACTGACGAGCGAGATGTAAAGAGTTACCTTCGCAGAATGCACCAAAACAATAAACCGATGAATATCAGTCACGTATTCAACGAGAATGCATTCACAGTGACAAAACAATCATTCGACTTACCAAAATTAGATGCAGACACACATGCTAAAGCAATGCAATTAAATGAAGAATTCACAAACTTCATTTTAGAAGCAACTGAAGAAGATGATGCTTTAGAAGTAATCGCTGCCGATGATATGGATGAAAGTGATGAGCCATCTATTGATGACTTATTATCAGAATTCCGTGCTGAAAATCCAGACCGTAAAGTTTACAAACTTCAAGGATTCACTGGATTGGTATTACATGAAGGGACTAAGATTCAACAAGCGTTCTTAATCCGTAATACAAACACACGTGCAGAACAATACATCTTAACACCACCAATTGATACTGCAAATGTATCAATGATTACACCAGCTACAATCATTCAAGAATGCACAAAAGCAAACTTTGAAAAACTAGCTGAGTACAAACCGTGGTATAAAGAATCTGTTTTAAATGAAATGGTAAAACCACAAAACTATAGCGTAATGTCAGAGAACTCTACTCTAGCAAGCCGCCATAGCAAATATGGAAAACGTTTATCTGAAAGTTCATCTACTGAGTTAGATCCAACTTCTGATGCGTCTAACTATATGAACCGTCCTGCTACTTCAGCATCTTCTTATGACATTGTGTTAAAAGACCAATTGTCTGATAACGATGCGAAGAAAGCAAATGAAATGGTGCCAACGATGCTACATGTGAAAACATACTTCCGTAATGAATTAGGAGATATGGAATCTGTAGACTATATGATTGGTGTTAAAACAATCGTCCACACTGTTAAGTCAGAATCTATCGAGCAAAACTTAGTACGAGGAGTAACTCGTGGAAATGCTATCTTTAACTTTATCCGTTGGACAACTGGTGAAACAGAATTCTTCAAAGACTTCTTATTCGCTATTGACAACATCAAGCATGATGTTAAGTCTAAGTTCACGGATGCAAAATGGTGGACAGTATTAAGCCGTCGTCGTAAGACAGCTCGTGCTTTAAATGCATTAAACTTTAAAAATCAATTACTTCCAAACTCTACAATCGTCGTAACAATGGACGAAGTACAAAAGCTTCGTAACGACCATTCTGTAGATTTAATGGACACTCATACAGTTCGAAAATTAATGGACCAGTATTTCTTACTAGCGTTCGTTATTGCTGATACTGCTTCTGAGTTAGCATACTTCATGTTTGATGGAGAAGGAGACTTCCAACAATACTCTTATGTATCGTTAGAACGCGAAAACTCTAACCAAGCAAGAGACGTTAAAAATATTATGCAAATCTTAGGTAAAATGTAATAGGAGGGACTAACATGTCTGAAGTGTTACAAGCATTCAATGAAAGTATGATTGAAATGAATTATAAGTCACGCATGGCTTTAATGTATTTGAACGAAGCAGAAGAAGTGCAGATCAGTGATAAACTAATCTCTAAACTGTACCAAACAATGCTTGACAAATACAGCTATATTGATTTCGGAGAAATCCCGAATTCAAAAGGTGACATTACAAAGCTGCCTCATTATGATACATTAAAAGACTCTATCCAAATGCTGGAAGAGTTAAAGACAAAAGCTGGTTTAGTTCAGTTACCTGAACTTGTTACAATCAATACAGCTTTACAACATATTGAGCACTTTAAAACAAAGTTCGTATTGGGCTTTGCACAAGAAGTAAAAATGATCGAAGTGTTATACAACACAATGACAGCTTCTTTAATTGCAAGCATTAACCTTATGATCTACACAATGGTTGACTTTATCAAAACACCTGGTGGTGATTTTGTAACAGCATTAGACATTCAAAAGAAATCTCGTAATATGGACTTCTTGTTACTTCGTAACTTAGAGAACTTCAACGAGAACGTTCGTAAAGGAGAAATTACAAAATTCTTCGATGCAATGTTAAATGCAGAAAAGTTCATCGGTGCAACAGTAGCAACATCTGCTATGGTAGTAGGTGTCCTAATTGCGGTAACACCTGTTATCCGTGAGTTAATCTACTACATGTACCATATGCGTATGAACGTATCTGAATACTTAGAAATGCAAGCGAAGTTCCTAGAACTAAATGCTAGTGCATTACGTTACAACGATGACAAGAAAACAAATCATAAAAAACGTACAGTTGTAGGAAACCAAGAACGTGTTGCGAAGAAGATGCGTGAGTTTGCTCAAAAGTTCCGTATCAAATCTGATACAAGTGAAAAGCAAACACAAAAAGATGTCAAAGAGAAAATTGACTTCAATGATCTACAATCTTCTATGAATGATATGGATACTGGTTCTAATGGATTCAGTTTAGCTTAATACAAGCAAACATATCTATAATTAGAGATTTTCTCAAATATATCATAAAGGAGAGAGTATAATGATTATAAATTCATTATTGAACGAAAACTTTACTGGACCATCTATCACAGTTGATCCAATTGAAAGTCCACGCTTCACACCAAATATGACAGGTATGGAATCAATCCTGTTTGAATCTCTAGAGGATAACAACCAATTAGAGACTGCTGTTATGTTATGTGAGCAAGTAGCTCTAACCCTGAACTATCAAGGTAACACAGAGCGTGCCGAAAACTTAAGTGAAGGTATGGTCGGAGACTACTTCACTAAATTCATCGAAATGGTGAAAAAGTTATGGGCTAAAATCAAAGGCTGGTTCGCAAACATTGTCAAAAACATCGAAGTATCTTCTCGTGACATTGTAAAAATGATCGAGAAATACAAAAAAGATTTAGAAGGCAAAAACTATGCGAACTACGAGTACAAAGGTCACAAATGGACTGCTGAAACTCCTGACAAGTTACATGATGGTATCGCTAAAACTGCTACTGAAATCAATAGCAAATTAGGTACAATCACTGCTGGTCAAAAATCTTGGTTACACAGTGACACAGGTGCTTATAACGACAAAGACAAAGACTTTGAAGATCAGCACAAACAAAAACGTGTAGAGAAAATGGCTAAACACAAAGAGAACTTCGAAGAACGTACTCGTGGAACTGGCGTATTCTTACATGCATTAGTAAATGGATCTGCTAACGTTTCTCACGGTGGTGAAGAAATGAGTGCTTCTGAAGCTAAGAAAGAATTAGCTGAAAAGGCTCAAGGCGGTTCTGCTGAAACAATTAAAAACTTCAGTGCAGTTAGCATGTCTGCTATGATTGACTTCTTAAAGAACTTCAAAAATAGCAAAACAATCAACGCTGCTCGTAAAGAAGTTGACAAATTATATGCAAACACAATCAAAGATGCTGAGCAAATCCGTAAGGATTTCCAATCTGCATACAATAGCACATCTAGCTCTAAAGAAGGTGAACGTGCAGCTGTAGGTGGTAAACTATACCAAGCTAAACGTAACTTAGACGAAATGAAAAATGTCTTAACTGCTTACTCTTCTGCTGTAGGTATTTGTGTTGAACTTGAAAAAGAAAAATTCTCAGAATTTAAATCTGCAATTGCTGGTGCAATTCGTCATAAAGGTACAAAATCTGAGTAATTTAACAGGTAAGAACGGTATTTAGCCGTTCTTACTTCTTTTTTTGTGCATTATAGAATATGACGATAAAACATCATTATAATTAATCAAAAAAGGAGAGATGAAACCATGATTTTATCTGGACTATTATCAGAGTCTAACAACCTGGGCAACTTCAATACTGAAGATGTAGAACCAATTGTGAAAGCTCATTATACTGCAAACTCTACTGGAGTTCAAGCGATTCTATTTGAATCTGACGAATCTCACGTACAACTAGAGGAGAACGTTATGCTTGCTGAGCAAATCGTATTATCTCTTCAAGTTAAAGGTGACGAAGCAGCTGCTGAAAGCCTAAGTGAGGGTATGGTTGGAGACTACTTCAACAAAATGGTCGAAGGTCTTAAGAAATTATGGCAAAAGATCAAAGGTTGGTTTGCGAATATCTTTAAATCATTAGAGGTAGCGACTCGCGACATCAACTCTATTATCACTAAATATGAAAAAGAAATCAAAGGCAAAGATTTCTCTAACTTTGAATACAAAGGTCATAAGTGGAAATCTGGTGCTATCGAAGGCGTTCATACGTCTGCAACAACAAAAGCTAATACAATTATGGGTGCTCTAGCTTCTCTATCTGGTACTTCTACTGTAAGTTCTGGAGATACAGAAGCAAGAACTGATTCTGCTAAAGAGCTATCTTCTAATAAACACCTAGGTGCATTATTAGGACAAGATGAAATGTCTCAAGCAGAAGCTAAGAAGCATGTATTAGAAACAGTAACAGGATCTGAAAAAGAAGAAACAATCAAAAACTTCGAAGTTATCTCTGTTACTGATATGATTGCTTTCGTCAAAGACTTCAAAAACTCTAAGACAATCAAGAAAGCACAAGCTGAAACTGACAAATTATTCTCTAAAGCTATCGCTGATGCTCAGAAGATGATTAAAGACGTTGAAGCACAACATAACAAAGGTGATTACGCTGAAGGCAAGAAAGAACATTCTCAAAAGAATATTGCTCTTGCAAAACACAATGTAAACTCTATGCGTAATTTACTTGGCGGCTACAATACTTTAACAGGTATCTGTGTAGATATCGAAAAAATGCAATTCTCTGAATATAAGAAAACAATTGCAGCTGCAATCCGCCATAAAGGCAAATAAGCAGGAATAAGAACGGTATAAACTACCGTTCTTATTTATTTGTGATACTTAATAAGCAAACATATTTATAATTAAGAACTATTGTTCTAAATAAGACAAAAGGAGAGATTAGAATGATTTTATCTGGTCTATTAAGCGAGTCTAATACTAATTTTTCTAGCACAGATGTAGAACCTACACAAAACGGTTATGATCCATCTGGTGCTGGTGCATATCAAATCGTGTCTGAGTCTATGCAAGAAATGCACAGAATCAACACAGCTATGAACGTGGTAGATTACAAATCTATCCAAATGTTAGCTGAGTCTCAAACGGAAGATATGCAAGCATTACAAGAAGGAGCTATCAATGACTTCTTCGGAAAAATCAAACAAGCCATCATGAAAATGTGGGCTAAAATCAAAGAATTCTTCAGCAACGTGCGTCTTCACTTATCTAAAGTGATGAAAGACGACAAGTTCGTATCTAAGTACAAAGATGAGCTTATGAAAGCTTCTACAATGGACTTCAAATACGAAGGATTCAATTACAACATTGATGCAATCGACATCGGTAAAATTCAACCTGCATTCGAAGCTGCATTCAAATCTAAAATCTCAGGTAAAGCATCTCTTGATGTTACATCTCCTGACAACGTAGTTGCTAAGCTAAAAGCTGGTACTACTGACCAAGCTAAATCAGTGAAAACTGAAGTGCTTGAAAAACAAGGGGAACTTTCTAAAGAAGTTCTTGACGAAGTTCGTAAAGCTGTAGTCGGAGAAGGCGAAGCTGACGAATACAAAACAAAAGTATTAGAAACACTTCGTGGTGGCGAAGAGAAGAAAGAGCTTTCTGTTACAGTTAGCGCTATCATCGCTACAATCGAAGGTAAAGACAAAGGCATGACCGCTCTTAACAAAGCGGCTGAAGCTGCTAATAAAGCATTCAAAGCAGCAGTTGACTGGGTTGGCAAAGCTGAAAAAGCTGTTAACAACAACGTTGGTAAACTTTCTGCTGATGAAGAAAAAGCTGGTGCTCGTGATGCATTCTCAGTAGGTAGCGAATTATTACGCTTCTACGCAAGCTTAAACCAAAAAGCTCTTGGATTACTTTCTACAACTGCTGGCTACAAAGTAGATGCAGTTAAAGAAAACGTATCTCAAGCTCGCGACATCGCACAAAAATTATTAATCCATAACCGCAAAGGCGGCAAAAAGAAATTAAATGAAAGCACGCAGTTAGGCGACGAAGGTAACGGCGTACTTGGTAACATTATTTCTATGCTTTAATACCAAATAAGATATACTCTTCGGAGTATATCTTATCTTTTATTTCTATATAAAGGAGAGGTAAGTATGATCTTATCTAAATCAATATCTAGCCCTAGGTATGCTGGTGAAGACATAACAGAGCTAGACTTATACAGTGATTTACATGTGATAAGCGAATCTGTAGTTCGAGTGTTTCATGAAATTGGTAAGAATGTAAACGACTCTTACACATCAGATATTGAAGCTTATCGTTCCTATGTAAAAGATGTCTTAGTATTCCTAGATAAACGTCAAGTGTTTGTCAGTGCAATCTATAGACAAAACTATATTACATTACAGAATATAAAGAATAAATTCAATGCAGAGATTGGCAAAGTAATCAGCTACTTCAATCGTACAAATGATGGATACAATATTACAATTGCCAAGTTCAATACAAAAGATTATGAAAAGATTCCTAACTTCGAATACATGAAAACGTATATGGAGAAGAACCTGAAGTTTAATGTAAAAGAAGCAGGATTCAAGAATCAATCAGATAAACTACAAGCTACGTTAAACACGTTGCGTGGTAAATCTATTGGAATGGGTTCTGTAGGTGTGGATGCTTTCTATAAGAAAATGGAAGGCAAGATTAAATATGAAACAGAGACTTTCACATTAAATAAAGATTCTGTTACAGAATTGATGAAGATGATTGAAGAGTTCGAGATTGATAAGAATTCATTCGATCATATTACCTTATTGATTTCTCGTATGAAAGAGTTCTTCGAACAATGTCTATATTACACAATCGAAGATGTGAGAGCTTTATTCCCTAATACAGTGAATAAAGACAATAAAATAAAAGATATGTATGCCTATACAGATTATAAATTCCGTATATTCAATGCAATGCTTTCATACAATATTGATGCTTATAATTATAAGACAAAGGTTATGTATGATGCATTACGTATTTGTATTGATAATACATTTAAACTAAAAGACGAGAAGGCTTCCTTAAGTGAGTGCTCAAATACAATGAGTACCGTAAGCAACTATCGTCGTTGTATCTTGGAGATGAATCGCTTGTTAGAAGAGTATGACATTTATCATGATAAAGGATATAACTTCAACGATATGTATGCATTAAGTGAGCAAGTTCTAAAGAATAGAAAAGAGTTTACACGACACATTCGTGAAAACATTACTACATTAGAAAACTTATTTAAATCTCAGATTCAACCTATGCTAGAAAGAGCAAAGACTGAACCTGAACGATATAAACAAATGATTCATAATGCAGGAAGCGTGGCAACTGGTAAGCTCAGCACGATGAGTCAAACCTATGTAACACCTTCCACTTCTGAAATGTCAATTGACAGAATCATGGCTGATTATGAAGCGAATCATTCTTGTCTGTATAAAGACATTGATAGAATTTCTCGTAATACAATCATGGACATTCAAACTACTTATATTAATGACTCAACCAATCTAGAATTCATTATCAATAAGATTGTGAAGACAATCCCGAATGAATTACTAGAATTATCTTATATCATTGACAAGTTTGAGTCTGGTGTATCTGCTATGATAAACGACTCAATGTACAGTGATTTGATACAAGATAAATATAATAACCTGCTAAGTGTCATGGTAATGGATTTGCACCAACAAGGTGAAATCATCCGTGACTATGGAAAGCAGTTATACACATATCTATCTAGAGAAACCGTTGATAGTTTAATAGGAGATACAATCACTCCTACAGAAACAGATTTCTATGTAGATCATGTATTAAATACAGAGAATCTGAAAGATGCTGATAGAAATGCATTACTGGCTATGCATGTGAAATACATGTCATTATGGAATGCTATTGTAGAGAACTTCCCGTTTACTGCTACATCGGCGTTTATGAATCAGACGATATTCTCACAACAGAACTTACGTTTACAAGAAGCAAAGCTTTCTACACAAGAACGCAAAGAGCTTCCTGATACAGAGTATGGATTACCGGATGAAAAGAAATATCCATTAACAGATCGTCAGCATGTTATCAAAGCGATTCAATTCTTCCATCATTGTCCTGACAATAAGAAGAGTGAGCTTGCTCATCGAATCAAGAAGAAAGCTGACGAATTTGACGTAGAGATTAAGAATACAGAAATCTTAGAATACTTACATCTAAGAGAATCTGTAGCGTTCAAGGAAGAAGAGGTTTCAACAGCCATCTACGGAATGGACTACATGAAATACATCACAGAAATGAACTTAATCACACAAGCAAAGATGAACTTCGTATATACGATTCTTTGTTATTAAGACAAAAAAAATTGACTAATACCTTAATTGGTATTAGTCGCTTTTTAATTGACACGCTGCATTGCATGTAAAGTATTCAGCTCCGTTTGCACGTTGCATAAGAGCCATGAACTTATGTAGCTTGTACGTCTTACAATATTTACGATACGTATTGTCAAGCTTTAAGTCTAAATAGAATTCTTTATTCGGTGTTAATACATCTAAGTCTGGTTCGTTGAGTGTGATATCTACGACAGTATTGGTTTCCTCTAAGCTATATAGTAAGGATGTGACAGCCATTGTATTGTCGTAACGATTATCTAGCACTTCAAGTGAACCCTTATTCGGGATACCTAGATTTACCTTATGTGTGGCTACCGTTCCTTTTGTGGAATTGACAACTGTTAAGGTATCGAATAGTGTATCCTGAATCTCTTTTGATTTACTTGTAATCGTTGGCTTATTGTTTGTGTTGAAGTGATGTGTATGCGCAGCGTCATCCGTATAACCACCAATATCAGAATTGTGTGGTGTATCCTTTTCTGCTACATGAATATATACACGTTGTGCTTCTCCGACACGATAAGCTGTACAACGAATCTCTTTGTTAATCATATACATAATGTCAAAGTCATTAAATAGCATATACCCTTTCTTGTAAATGCCGTAGACATTCTGCAAGTATTCTACTAAACCTTTGAATGTATGTGGGGACATAATAATTTGGTCATATGTCTCAAAGTTATCAGGGTCACTGATTAATATCTTATCTACCCCAACTTTATGAGCAGCATGAATAATCGTTTCCCCTACAGAAGCACTCTGTAATATGAAATTTAATTTTGGTTTGAATCGGTCAATATGACCTTGCTTAAATAGATACAGCGTTAACTGAGATGAATCTCTTTGTGGTGAATCATCATAACCTGGAACCTTCTTATCCAGATTACTACGAACTGGTGAAACGTCACTTAAAGCAATTTGGAATACATCATCAATGTATGGCTTTAAGTATTTCTTATTCCCGATGTCATTGTCATTTCGAACTAAGAAACGATTTAGACGAACGCGACACCTTACACTCTCATTGTTGTCACGTATCTTTACTTGTAAGTCCGAAGGAAGTACGACATCTACACTAAAAATGGGAAAAAAATCATTGTGGTAATCTTTTTCAATCATGATAGCTGTGACATTGGTTTTAAGGATGGTCGCTGTAGAACCATCCTTAAATATTACCCCAATGTCATCAATGCTGTATTTACACAATTGTGATACAGGCATCAATACCCAACTCCTCTACATAATTCAATCAGTCTCAATGGGTTGTTTCGATAATACTCATCGTTCAACCCCATTATAGACGCGTTATCGTAACGGTCTATAAGCATAGATTCGATTGTTTCAATAGCACCCGTACCCAACATCTGATATCCTGTTTTTAAGTCTATCGCTTTAAAACGATTGGATATCTCAGGATATAATTCAGGCACGTCTAATACATGACATAATGTCATCATGTCACTGATATAACTATTTGGAAGCGTTCCTTCTTGTATCGCCTGATCTAACTTCTTCATCACTTTCACGAACCCATATCCTTTGATTGGATCAATACTACGAGACTTCAATCCAGAGAAGGCTAGTAGTACAGGATATAATTCGGAACTAATGTGTTCTTCAGGGCGATACTTGATTTTCTTGAATCGTTCCATATAGATTGTATCACGATTAATCATATAACTTTTATCATACTTTAATCGTAAGACATGAGCATTCTCTGCCGCATTTAATAATTGGAAATCGTTTTCATCTTTTGTTAAGATAAGATGACAAATGTCAATATTATCTCTTACTTTATTCATAATGTGATACGGTCCTAATGTTGGCTCAAGTCCATTACCTGGAAGACAATAAGCGTCTTTCACATATAAGGAAATGATATTTGCCAACTTCATGTTATCATTGATAACTTCATTTAATGGACCAAACTCAGGATGCTTTACTTTACGTTTCTTAATAAAGTCTTTCATATACCCATCATAAAACTGATCGTTAATAACAGGTTTTCTATTTGCAAGATACAAATAGAATGATGTTGGTATATTCCAGTAACGCCAGAAGAAGTCTCTGTAATGTGCAATCATATTGATAAGTGCACCAGACATTTCCATAGGCTCAAAGCCTTTCATATTATTGATATCTCCCATAACCTTTTCCGAGAAGAAGTGTTTGAATATTGTATCTAAGTTGATATAGATATTCAAATGTCTCCCGTGCTTAAGATTCTTTCTTACTAAGTCATTTAGAATCTCGTATTTAATTTTATGCATGTTGATTAATGGTTCAAATATCATGTAGTAACACTCCTTTTAATATGCGTAACGAACGTTTACTTTACGCGCTTTCTTTTTCTTCTTCTTAGATGGTGTGTAGAATGATTCACGTTCATCTATTTGGTCACGCAATTCTTCTGTGTTCCCAAATCCTAAATCGACTAATAAATGCGTCAATCTATCCATGGATTCATCATCCCATAAGGTAACACCTTTTCCCATCTTTACTTGCTCTTTTGGATTATCAATTGTAGTTAAGTCAAAGTCACGAATATCATATGCTGGCGGTTTACCACTCCATGATATACGAGTAAGTGCAACACCCCAGTTGGAGTTTTCTCTTTCTTCGATTGCACCGCAATTTTCTACAACGTCAAAGTTTGGTTTATATTCTCTTTTCTTACCCCAAGCCATTTGACTCACTCCTTTCCAAAAAAAATAATTTTGTGAAATAATAAATAGAGGTAATGGTTTGCACCATTACCTCCTTGTTAATTAATATTTCTTGTAGTTACCACCTTGATGTTGTGGTGGGCGTCCTCCGTTATCAAAACGTTTTTGTCCTTGTCCTTGGCGGTTGTTGTTATTACGGTTGCCTTGGTTACGGTTTTGATTATTGTTATTATGGTTACGGTTGTTGTTATGGTTGCGATTATCATTGTCGCTGTAATCCATTTCTTTCGTACCATGTGGACGCATGTTTTTAACCTGCTTAGTTACATTTTCATCAAACTCAAAGATTGAGATTGATCCTTCTTTACCTAAGTCAGCTAATTGTGTTTGATACACTTTACCTTCACGAGCTTCAATCATATGGAATAATGTAAGCTGTGAATCTAATGTAATTACGTAACGGTTTTTAACTTCACGAATTTCAATTTCGTAGCGAGGATCAATGAATGTTCCTTCTAATAAAGCTACGAACTCTGGATCAAATTGTAATGCATTTTCTGCATTAATCTTTCTTGCTACAAGATTTGTTAACACACAAGTTGTAGTGTTAAATAACGCAATTTCAATTTTTAGTTGCGTACCATTCACGCGAGCACGTGAACCAGCATAGCCGTTTAAGCTTCTTAATGATGCATTGATTGCATCTTCCAACTGTTTAGTTGAAATAGTCATTGCTTGGAAATTTGGTACGAATTTGATTTTTTGTAGTTCTGTCATTTTAGAACTCCTCCTAAGTATTATTTATTATTTGTGTTAATTGATTGCGCAATCAATTAAATAGACATTACATGTGCATGTCCATCAATATAATGTATAGTTATTTTTAGTTTTATATTTTAATCTACGATACGTATATTGAAATAATCGACCACTTTATTAAAATCTAATGGTACTGTTACTGCATAATATGGAAATCCAGTTTCAGTAATTAAACCACATTCAGGTTCAAATTTATCAGCAAATTTTAATACTGCTTCTTTGAATCCTGCCATATCAGAAACCATTGAATAATAAATTTCTGCGTCTTCAGATGATGAGTAGCTTATTCTGAAAAGAGCACGGTGCTCCTCGAATAGTTTATCTACATGTATCGTGGCATAAGTAAAGAACTTGAAAAACTCAGGTTCTAATAATTCCTTTATACCAGGTAATGAATAATGGTCTTTGACATGTGGCAAATAATATTCCTTTTGAACTACATTAATCGGTTGTAAATGTAAATCAACATAAGCTGAGTGATCTGTATTGAATGTAGCTTGTAGTTCATATATAGGAACCAATTTTGTAGGTTCATGTAATGTTATTGATATACGATTTGGATATACAGAATTCGTATACAATGTATGTTTAGGTGGGTTATCAATATCTGCAAATGTATACACGTAGAAATTTTGTGTCTTCAGCACATTGTGACCTATGGGATGCACACTGTTGATTAAAACAGTTTGAGCCGGCACCTCCAATTCGGATACCAGCTCATCAGATACATATGCAAAGAAATGCTTGTGTAATATTGTATTCATGTTATTTCTCCTCCGGTGCTTTACCATGAATTTCTATAACTTTATCGTAATCTAAATTAACTGTATAAAGATGTAGATTTTCATGTCTAGCTTGTACGAGTTGTGGATTCGACACATATTTAAGAATGTCTTTTGTTAGATCAATCATATATGCAGCATCCTGTTGAACGTGATAGATGCTGTCAGGTTTCAATTTATTTCTATCCCATTCAAATTGAATCTTGACGCATTTGATTCTTTTTCCTTTCTTTACAATTCTAGAACCACGATAGCCTTTGTGTGATACAAATACTCTATCAAGTTCTCTTCTTAAATGGTTCTCTTCTAGTTCTCCAGTATCATACTTGGATAACATTTCTTTTGTAATTGGATGTAAAGTAAAGTGATCTTCATGTACAACCATTTTATATACAGGAACACCTTTCACATCTTCTTTTAATGCTAAAGAAAATAGGTGCGGCTCAGTTAAACTTCCACCGATAATATGATCTGGTGCATTCTTAACCTTTTTAATTCGGTATACAAACAATTCACTATTTCCAATTACATTTGATTTTGGTACTTCAATTGTGTTAAGTAATTGAGAACCAGATGGAATTGTAATTTCAGGTTTTAACTCGTCTGTAATAAATGTGAATAAGTATTGTTGTAGTAAGTTTTTCATGATTAGTTTTCCCCTTTTTCGTTTCTATTTTTGATTGTTGACATTTTTAATACTGTAGATGTTTCTTTTGTTCTTACTATCGGACGCAACTCCAAGTTAGGTACTTGAAGCTTATGAGATTCGCCGATAGTATTTAATAAACTTTTACCCATAACTGATTGGGGTGTCATATTCTTTAGATGGCTTTCCATTACCATTTCTGATAAAGCTGATTCTTCATATTCGAGAACCTGTATTGGTTGTCTATGTTTAAGTGTATCGTAAGTGTCATAAGGTTCTTTAAAACCGTCTCTTTTTGATTCACTATATTTATGAAGTGCAGTAGCACTAGCTAACTGCGCTCGATAATGGATATCTGATATACGACCATTTGTCCATATGATATCTTCTATAATAATTGTATTATTAAATTCAAATGTCACTGGTTCGTATAATTCGCAAGCCATAGATAAATCATCTTGTGGGTCAAGCAAAGTCATTTTATATCTTCGAATCGGTTTCGTCACCAATACATGATATAGTTGAATCTTACCGCCATTATGTGGTGGTATGCCTCCCATTTGTTGAACCACGTGCATAACAGCTTCACTTATATCCGTGAATACTGTTTTGTGTAACCAAACATCAGGTTTAAACATAAATCCTTTTGTGTTATATGTTTCAGTCGCCGTGGCATAATAGAACTGTAGGTGCCTAAACGGGTGCACCCACAGTTCCTCCATTCCATCTAATTCTTTCTTTTGAATAAATTTTGTCATTTGGTTTCTCCTCCTGATATAGTAAAGTTTAGAGCATCAATGCAAACATTCGTTTGATGAAGTTCATAGTCTTTTGATCTACCTTAATTGTATCTTCACCGAAAGGTGTAGATTCGAAATACTCTTGGAAGTTAAAGTCTTTCTCATGAGCCATTACGAAAGGTAGATATAAGTTAATGTCATTTAATATGAAAGCTCTCGCTTTCGCTGCGTTTTCTTGTCTGCTTTTTGAGACAGTATGTTTCTTGATACCATCTACATAAAGCACATCTGTTTCTATGATAATTAGAAGATACCAGAGTTTTGCTAACTCGTACTTCATACCTTCAATGTTACCAGATTTTTTATAACTTTTCAATAATTTATGTGATAGTGAATAAGCTTCCATAAAGTCTACTGTCTTACGTTTCTTTATGAGAAGTGCACCATCGTCATCAATCTCGAATCCGATGCTTCTTCCTTTACGGATACTCACTTCTTGTAAACTGTCATTTGCTGTCTTGGTCATGCTTTCTCTCCAAAGACTCTTGAAGATATCTATTAAGCTTAACCCTTCTCCAGCTGATTCCTGTAAAGCTGTATCATCACCTACGGCGATAATCGGTTTACCTCGGAACATAGTAATTTCATCTTGTACCATATGAGATAGAATCGTTCCTTCTATGAGGAATAATTCATCTGCTTTCGTTGAGATATAATTCTCAACGAACTCTAATAATCGTACTGAACGATTCAGTACAATTTCATTTTCTTGTAATGTACGTTCAAAGCGTGGTAATAAACAGTAAGGGTCAATACCCGATATGAGTTTATCAAAGTGAATCACTTTCATTCCACATACTTGTCCTAGATGCTTCGCTGCATGTTCTGATGTATTCTCATTTGGACTTGTAATGAACGCATAGTTTGTTTTTGAGTATTTTGAAATCTTCTCTACATTATAGTAGAATAGATTCTTGTCTTCATATTGTGATGTAAGAGCTTTCGTTAGCACTTCTTTAAATGTAGGAAGTGTCTCGCTCTCCCAACTTGTAATATTTTTAAATTTATTATATTTAAATCTCATTTTTATTCCCCCGATTAAAAAAATAAAGGAGCGAATCATCGCTCCTTATGTATATTAGTATAACATGCGGTCACCAGGGTTAAAGAATGAAAATAACACCTGATGAATTTCCACTTGTTCTTTAATGAAATCATTATAAAATTTCTCAGCCGCTTCGTTAGATGCGTTGTATAAATAAGATACTGCTAATGGGAACATCTCGTGTTCTTGAACACCAATCTCTTGAAGCTTTTCAATTACTTGTGCTAACACTAAATGTTTTTCAGCTTCAAAATCTTCTTCTAATCCCAATCCTTTGATTGTATCTTTCCATGCTTTTAAACGCTCATCCATAGCTCGGTTGATTACTTTTGCAATTTTTTCTACAGTTGTTAAAGAGTATTGATTTTGTTTTTGCTCCTTAACATAAGCTCCGTCTACTACTGTGATAAATAATTTCATAATATTCATTCCTCCAAAGGTATATAAGTATAGTGATGTTTTTCATCACATATATAATGTATAAGTTAATTTACTTTTAATTTTTAAACTTCAGTAGTTGTTGCTTACGATGAGCAAGACGACGCATTAAACTAGCCATATCATCTTCATCACCTTTAAACTCTTTGATCTTACCACCCAGTTTATTCAGATGAACGATATCGTTTGTTTTACCGATATCTCGGATGAAAGATTCGTACTGACGTTTTTGATTCTCTGTACTACTATCGAATTCATCGTTATCTTCCGATGGCATAGATAGAACTTCTTCGGATAAGATTTCATTTGTATCAGACCCGATAAACATTTCGTACAATGCATCCACATCCATAGATTGAATAGATGATGTGATTGCTTCGCTATTATTAGCGATAATGTCTTCATAATTAAACGCATCTAGATTTGGTACACGAGTGATATATTGGAATGTAGGTTGAAGATTATGAATCAGCTCCCCGCAATTTAGTTGATGCTTTCCCCTTACAGATTGGAAGCAACGACTCTCAGATAACTCATCATATAGATGGAATAATTCTAATCCAGTTTCACTACAGTAGTATGGATTTTCTTGGTGTTGTTTCACACGTTCATACAATGCTTGTACTGTTGAAGTGTCTTTGATTTTCATGATATTGAATGATTGTTCTCCAATTAAAGCAGCCTTATCAACTTCCATGAACTTGGCACAATTATTACCATTTTCATCGGTACAGCGATATGCTTTAAATGCTTTGGAGAATACATTGTCGAAGGAGAACCATACACTATAACTTGTATCGTTTTCTGACAGTCCTTCTAATTCTTCTCGTATTACAGCAATGAATAAATCCTTGTTTGGCTTCAAGTTCTCTTGAATCATTTCCAAGTTTTCATTGATAAGGATAACAGGACGGAACTTCTCTTTCTTTTCACTCTCAGCGTTTTTAATCTGAATTAAGAATTTAATAAATGGTGCATACTTCTTATCAACGATTTTGATATAGTTATAGCGACCATCTTTAGAGATAGCTTCATCTTTTGCACGTTCTTTCTCTTTATCTACTTCTTGAATCTTATGGTGTGTATTTGGATTATCTCCACCATCTTTAATCTCCACGATTGTATTGATACTCTCAATATAGAAGTCTGGAATATAGAAGTGTTTCTTTCCAGCATATTCATATTCAATAATCTGTGGAGCTGGAGCATGTACATCATCGGCTTCAAAGTTCATAAAGACATTCAGGAATTGTAAGAAGTCTTTCTCATAAGAACCGACATATTGTTTTCTCTCACCAGTATGCCATTCGTATTCTCCTGAGATAGAACGTTGTGATAACATTTTCTTTTGCATCTCAGGGTCATCTAATAAGTGGTCTTTACCATGTACTTTTCTCATGTTGTTTAAGAAGTTCTCACGGTATGTCTTACGACATGCAGGGCTACAGATACGATATGGTTTATTCGTTACCTCGTTCCATTTCGTTTCTTTTCCACATACGACACATTGTCCACTACCACGGTGATATTTCGTGAAGTAGAAGTATCTACCTCCCGACCAACCTTTTGGTATTACATCGTTGTGTTTGTCTTCCAGATGTTCGTATAAGTCATCAACTTCCTCGTAACGACTTGTGCACTCTGGACACTTTTTTAACTTAGCCATAGAGGTTTCCTCCTTGCTTTCTATAGTTAATTAGATGTTATCTATAATAGTTAAATAATGAATTAAACACTTAAAACATAAACTTTATATTAATATATTATATACGAGGAGGTGTGACAATGGACCCAATGAAACCGTTGACGGAACACTTTCTATCCATAGACCCTTTTAATCAACCCAGAACGAAGTCTGGTGTAGAGGCGGATGCATCGTTAGTTGCAACGTTATTTATGATGAAGAAAGGTTCTAACCCTTTATTTCCCGATATGGGATTTGATATTTCATCATACAGGTATAAGGATATAGAAGAGTCCATCACATATATTAAAACGGAATTTTCAATCCATTGCTCAACATATTTACCTCATATTCAGATCGACACAATTGATGTACACCGAACGGGAAATAAGACACTTATGTTTGCGTTCACAATCATCAATACGTATTCTGAAAAGAAAACAAATATCGTATTCAAGGTAGTAGAAGAAAAGACCTACTACACACTAGAAAATTTAATGGTAGTATAGAGGAGGAAATAAAATGTCTAATGAAGTATCATTAACTCAACTTACAGAGACACAAGAAGCAGCTCAAGGGCAACAAATCCCACAAGCTCCAGTAGCTCCTGGTAATGAAATTCCAGTAGCACCACCTGTTTATCAAGAACAACAAGCAGCTCCAGTAGCACCTGTTATTGGTGAGCAAGTTATTGAATCAGGCATTCCTGCACCAATCGCAGAAGAATATGTGCCAGGTGTAGAAAAATTAAATGACCCACATGTTCCTGCTAGTATGCAAGGCGGACTCGAAGAACGCTTAGCTGAAATGGAAGCAGAAGCAAAAGAATTAGAACAAGTTTACGGCACACCAGAAGAAATTGCTAAACAGCAAGAACTAGAGGCTCGTAAACAAGAAGTATCTTTAGAAGAAGCTTTAGTTGATGAAAAAGATATTTCTGAAATTAAGAAAAGCAACTTCAACGATGTTATCATCGAAGAAGAAGAACCAATCGAAGAAGAGAAAAAAGATGCACCAGTAATTGATTTAACTTCTATCAAAATCAAGAAGCCAAAGAAATCAAGTGCGTCTTATGCACGTATTCGTAAATCACGTTTAGCTTCAACACAACAAGTTGTATTACCTAATACAGCATTAGTAGTTGAAATGGCAGGATTCTCATCTCCTGACTTACGTAACATTGCTACGACAATTCGTACAATGGATGCATATCGTGCAGCTGAATTTAGATTTAAACAAATCTTTAATAAAATCGCTGATACTAGTATTGGTAAACTTACTTGGGACGAGTTCCTACGTTGTACTTCATTACTAGAAGTTAACATCTTATACTATGGTCTATTCTGTAGTACATACCCAGATTCTAACAAGTATCCAGGTAAATGTACAAACCCAGAATGTCGCCAACAGTTCGAGTTCGACTATCCAAATGGCGCTCTTATGTTCTTAAAAGAAGATCGTCGTGAGCAAGCTCGTCAAGCTGTATTAGATGTATTAAAAGGCGTTCATAACGCAAAAGACTTACTTGAAAACTCTGAAGTTAACACAATCAACCGTGTGTTACTAAAAGAATCAGGTACAATCGTTGACCTACGTCATCCATCGTTATACAACGAATTATATGACGTATTACAAAACGTTACGCAAGATATGATGGTAAGCGACAGTGTAACTGTTGATATCATGCCATTCGTTGAAGCTGTGTACGTATTAGATCCAGTTGATGGTAACTATATCCAATTAGAATCATTTGATGATAAGTTCATGGAACTTTCTTCATTAAAAGAATCTGATGATATTGTCCTATCTAAAAACATCAGCAAGATCATTGAAAAATACAATATCAAGTTTGGATTCCGTGATGTGTCTTGTCCTCATTGTAAAGCAAAAATGGAAGATGTTGAAATTGACAGCATCGAAAACTTGCTTTTTACGACTCATCAGCTCCTAACTTTAGATCAATAATACAGAGCCATTATGACTTCGAGGATGCTATTCTGCGATTATTTCGTGGTGACATTACCTTAGAAGACATATACAAAATACCTAGAAAAGAATTAATGGAGCGGATGGAAGCCAGAATCCGCTCTATGAAACAAGATGATGGAAGAGAACAGCAAGCTCGGGAACTAATGGCGGCAATGCAACGCGAAGGAGTCTGATGACTGAAGTGTATGTTGGAGGAGGATAACAATGTCACGTATCGACAACGTCGCACTTTTCAATCAACTAACTCATGATGAAAATGGGTTAGTTGATTCTAATGTCAGTGAAACAATATTAACAGAATTTATTCATTTTTTATTAATGCGCCATATCGCACCCGCTTCATTAAAACCCAAATACTTTAGCAAAGCTAATGTAGAGCATAAAGGTAAATGCAAATTCATTATCAATTTTCCAAATAAAAAAGCTGCAAAAGATTTCTGCGATTTACCTGAAGAGATTATGTATCGAGGCGAACGGTATTTCGTGAACAGAGAAATTGATGGTTTGAAAGTAACTGTTAATTTTGAAAGATGGTGATGATTCATGCAAATAGACATTTATAATGTCGAGAAATTTATTCAGGTGAATAACCTGAAAGAAGTTACCAATCCTATCTTGATCGAAAGGGATAACATCCCTACTGTTGATGGATTGTTATCTACTGAAATATTTGGTCGTACGGTAGAAGACCGAAAAGAAATATTTGCATACATAAGCTTACATGAATACTTCTTTAATCCTTATGTATACAAAGTGTTGAAACGTCTTGATCGACGTTTCGAAGAAATTATTGCTGGTAACTTACACGTTCGTATTACAGGTGAAGGTGAAATTGTCAAAGATGATAATGGACAAACCGGTTTACCATTCCTTGTAAAGAACTTCTCTAAGATTAACTTAAAGAAGACAAGCAATAGTTTAGCGCGTTCTGAACGTGTCGATTTAATTAATGCTTTAAAGCAAAATGAAATATTCGTCAAACACTGGGTTGTACAACCTGCATTCTATCGTGATATCCAATTGGATAAGATGGATAAAGGTAAACTGTCAAGTGGTGAAGAGAATAAGATGTATGCAAAGTTAATACGTCTATGCTCAGCCCTAAAGAACGACAACTCAGGCTTAGCGATTGTAGGAGATAGCACTCGTCTGAAAGTGCAGAACTTACTCGTTGAGATTTATAACAATTTCATATTCCAAGTTAAAGGTAAGAACGGAATGTTCCGTAACTTCGTTATGGGTAAATCCGTTGACTACGGTGTTCGTGCCGTAATCTCAACACCTTTATTTAAAGATGATACACCAGAAGATATGGAAGTTTCATTCTATAGATGTGGCTTACCATTATCCATGGCTGTAACAAACTTCTTCCCATTCATTGTAAAATGGATCAAAGACTTCTTCTATCGTGAGATAGTCTTACGTAAGGATAACTATCCTTATCGAGCAAAGGATGGGACAATCAAGTATACACAATTAACAAACGTGGATCAGTACAATGATGAATTTATAACGAAGAACATTGACTTATACGTTCACTCATATGCTGACCGCTACAAAACAATACCGCTAGAAAATAGTGATGGATTGAATCTGAAATTACGTATTTCAGGTCGTGGTGGTGTAGGTCCGAACGGGGAAATAACAGCTTCATCTACAATCATTAACCGTGCCGCTACTTGGACTGATATCCTATTCTTAGCAGCAACGGAAATGTGTGCAGATAAACACGTTCTAATTACACGTTATCCATTACAGGATTACCTGGGAATCTTCCCGAATAAGATTACTGTCTTATCTACTACGAAGACAGAACCAGCTGTAATCAATAGTAAATTCTATAAACACTACCCACATATTGACTTAGAAATGTCAACTAGCCGTGTATCAACAATGTTTGTAGAAACGCTGAATATCTCCAACCTGTACTTAAAAGGACTTGGTGGGGACTACGACGGTGACCAAGTAACAATTCGTGGTGTATTCACACAAGAAGCAAATGCTGAATTAGATGGTTTAATTCGTTCTAAAACGAATATTCTAAACGTATCTGGTTCTAATATCCGTAGTACAGAGAACGAAGCATTACAAACATTCTACGCATTAACAAAAGACGAATAGGGATTATGTCCCTATTCGTTAATAAATATAAAAATCGTAATAACCGCTTTCTTACCTATACATTATCTTATTGGTCATGGGAAAGAGTGCAAACATATAAAAAGACAAAACGCACCACTCATAGACTCTTGGAGAGAAGATAAAAAATTACTGAGATGAAGGAAGGTTTTATTTGTAATGTCAACCAGAAGTATTTACAGGTGTGGGACTAAGACTATTGTGGTAGTAAGCTTGTTATTCATAGCTAACCGAATGTAGTCTTTACACTACATTCAAACCCCTTATTAATAAAACTAATAAGGATTAAGTAACGCTAACGGATGACTGGCTATAACCAAGTCATCGGCTATGAAATTTCAACAACTACTACATCCCAAACACACAACCTAGGTAACAAAGCAATACCTTCACACCCTCTTGAGAGAGGGGGTGTGAAGCGATGATGGACGGAGATACTATCGGAGGAGAAGAATAATCTTGGAGGATTATTCAATATCACATCAAGTCACATTGTAAGCTTAGACACGGCGGTTGGGGATTGTAGGTAGAGTTTTAAAAACGTTCTTACAAAAGATGTACGTATTCGCAACAGATATAGAAAAAATAACAAAGGGTATACTAGGTTTCTTCTTTGGAGAGGAGAAGCATGGTTGGATTCATTCACAAGTTATGATGTTTGGAGACTTCATAACACAACAAATGACCGTAGGGAAGTCATTTGCAAAACATATAACGATAAATTAATCGGGGGATTAACTTATCAAATATAAATTAGAGAGAGATAAAAAATGAAGAATATAAATATAGATGTAGACTACGCCATTGGAAGCATAGTCTACATCTATTATATTTTTTATTAGTCTTGATTTTTTTTGTTATTTTGTTTCTGTTTACCGCCACCGTCTTGATTACGATTGTCTTTGGTAAACTCTTTGTTGTTTTGTTTCTTCTCCTCTTTTTCTTTTGGAGGAGCAACAGGAGCAGGAATCTTTTGCTCTTGTAATGATTTTTGTTTGTCCGTATTATCACGGTCAAAGTTGCGGCGATCTAGTTTAACTCTAGTTCCATCAGGTAGAACCTCAATTACTTTTTTCTTCGTAATAACAAGGTGTCTGATAGACTCTACATCGAGGCTGAACGGTTCCAGAATTGGTCCGTGTAAACCTCCCAAAGTATGCAGAATGCCATAGTGTTCGATAACAATATTCTTTTTATTGACTTTCCCATTCATTATTGCCCCTCCTTAAATGATTACCATATTTTCAGCTAGTTCTTCGATTGTTGGTTCGTGAACTGCTTTCGCTGCGTCAACATCTTCTTTTGTGATGTCTTCTTTTGGTTCTTCAAATTCAGGAATTGTCTTCAGAACATCTTCACATTGCTTCTGTTCTTCAGGAGAAAGTTCTGCATCACCGTTAGTAATTTGATCCATAACAGCGTCTTCTGGAGTTTCTCCAGCAGCTTCAGCTAAAAGTGTTTCATACTCATCAACACGGTCACGTGTTACAAGTTCTCTTTTTAATCCTTCTAACATTACTATTACCTCCTAATGTGTTTATTACAATTATGTTGATATCATTTATTTGTATCTTTACGTTGTATTTCATTCAACTCAAACTGAATGATGTATAATACAAGCGGTACAAGGATAAATGTATCAGGATCATAGGAAATCTGACCATATTGGCATAGATTCTTCATGTAGTCAACCGTTAGTTTCGACTTCTTATGGTCTAGATAATTCTTAACAATATCACTTAGTTCAAAGTTCATATTGTAGATTGGTTTTATTGGTCGAACGATTTGACATGAAAAATAGTGGTCATTGAAATTATCTGTTGAGTTCTCAGATTGAGACTCTTGCAGATACTTCGCTTTATAATATTCTTCATCCAATTCAGCCAAGTAAGCTATGATGTCTGGATTTAACATAGACCCATAGAACGGAAGCTTCATTGGGAATAATTCAATTTGCATATATTCAATAGCTCGTTCAAAGAATATGCTTGTCTGCTCATTGATGAAGTTGAAGAACTGATGATTCAATACATTATTGATATCATATTTAAAACGAGACTCTATCGTTTGGAAGATAGAGTTTTTATAGTTCTTCTTAAACTCTCTTGTCACACTTACTTCCATATCTAAAGCTAATGTTCTAGGTGTATTCTCACCCATGAATAAATCATGCTCAATCATAAAGTGAGTGAGGTATGGATTATAAGCCAATTCTTTTTTCTCCATTCCATCTATTGGACACTCACATATGAAAGAGTTCACTTCAGACACAAAAAAATATTCAATGTAGTCTTCTGCTAGTTTCTCATACAGTTCCTTTAACATATTGGCACGTTTGAATTGGTCATCTGTTACAATGGCTTTATTCTCTGTACCGATATTGTCATAGATAACTGTATTGTCAGAAGTAATTTGTTTGTCTAAACGTTCTTGCTCATGATCTTCTAAGATTTGATTAAACTTGAATTCAATCTTAATATAATCATTTGACTTGATTGTACCAGCTACCACATTGGTTACTTTGAATACAATGTCTTTCCCCATGTAATCAATCATGAAGTAATCATTTGGTATTGGCTGGAAAGTTCCTGGCAACATAATACCTTCAGACTGGAAGGAAGCCGTTGTTCCTGTCTCGTCCTCAGAGATATCAATCTGTGTTAGATTTAAACCATATAACGGAACTGATTTGATGCGGTTGTACCGTATAGACGAGTCAGCGCCTATGAAAGTTTGAGTCGAGGCTATACCATAGTCCAATGTCGACTCTTCTGTATTCTGTTTGTAGTACGTAATGAAGATAGGAGCCGATTCTAGGAATCGGCTATAACTTGTAAAATCTATCTCCTGTCTGTTCTTTATGGCATCGTTGATAAAATCAACCTTACTATTTAACTTGCCCATAATAAGTCTCCTCTCCTTAGATTATTGTCTTGTACAATTCAATATCCTCTTTAGGTACACCATAATCTTTCGCTTTCTTATTATAATAGACAGTTATCTTGCCATTGACTCTTCCTTTTAAGTTTTCTTTCATTTCTTCATAAAATTCTGTAGGTACATCAGCATCTGAATAGATTCTAATCTTGCAGTGGATGAAACCAATACGTAAGAGGTAACGTATAACAGATTCCATTCCTGTACCACAAGCCGCTACATATATTTTATTATGGTCATCTTTATCATAGATGTGATTATATACACCGATAATATCTAATATACCTTCGGTAATAATAATCTCTACTTCTTCCATGATGTCAACGTTGTTTGGCATGATATAGAACTTTCTAATGTTATCATGTGCCCCTAGAACGTTGTAGTTGATGTACCGTTTATAAGTTTTCGTAATGTTATTGGTAGTATTACGCATAACGAGATAATTGTTATCTGCGGACAAAAACCCAAAGTAATCTTTGTCTAGTTTATCCGTAATATATTTATCTCTCGTAATCTTATCAATGTTATTGATTTGTAAGAAGTCATATAAGTTAATAACAATCTTATACTTTAATATGTCACGTCCAGTCAACTGGATACGCAGACGATTGTTAATATATGTTAACTTACGTTTCGTTCCTTCATGCATGATAGGTAGAGGGACTGTTAAGTCCAACTTCATACCTTCCATGAATATCTTCTTACGAATCGACTTCTTAATATTTGACATATGCATGTTATGTCGGTTTAGTAATGTATAGCTATCTAACTGTAAGTCTTTTAATACTTCAGCAGTTAAGATTCCTTTTGCATCACAACCACCATTATGACATTTATAATAAGGAGCTTCATTCTCCAAGAAGTTCAATATTACATAGAACCTCGTCTTATATCTGTCTGTCCTCGAATCACCACAATAGGGACAACGGAAAGCTACGGCTGTATCTCCTGATACGAGATGTGCAAGAGGAATAGACAAGAGCTGATTAGTAAGCTCTTGTCTGTATTTCTCTAGTTCTTTGTTTTCTGTTAATGCTTTGATTCTCATATTACCACTCCTAGATCAATTCAATCAGACGTAGATACTCGTCCATGATTAGGTCAGGTTCGTTTGAAATTGTAAGCTCTTTTCCATTGTACTCATACATCTCATAATCCAGTAATTGAATACGAGAGTTAATGATTGTGTTAAGATAGTTATGGAAGATGTTACCGTTATTTAAGATGTCAATACTAAAGCTGAACTTCTCTTTGAATACTGACTCATAACGAGAGCTTGCTTGTAACTTTGTAATTTGTTTCTTATTCAATGGTCGTCTGTTAACCGTTTCAATTACTTTCCCAGTTAGGATATGTTGCATGTAACGGAATCCTTTACGATATAACATAATCTTCAGGATGACAACCAGTTTACAGAAGTCAATTAATCTGATACTGTACATATCACGTACAGACCCAAAGTATTTCGCAAATACTTGGAAGATTAACTCACGTTGGAATGGTCGAACGAAGATGTTATCTTGATAGAATAACAGTTCATCTTCATCGAACTCATCAATGCCAAACTTCTCACATAGTTTATCAATACTTTGATGGATATTGATGTTACCGATGATAACAGCAGACTCATCGAACTTTGAGTTGTTAATCTCAATCTTATCGAAGTCTGATAACCCGTCAGCATCTTTCTTATTTGTGATTGGCATATAGTTGAACTTTGATTTTGTCTTACGAATATGTGAGATGATATTCTTAATAGATGCATAGTTATAGAATACTACGTTTTTATCATACACATATTTATTGATAATACCCACATACAGTTTATCCATAATCAAGTCAATTTGGTCTAGTGGGTCTTTACCTTCAATCTCAACTCGACGCCAGTGTCCTTTATCGGAATGACGAGTCTGATTGATATGGCTTGTTGCTGTTTCATACAGCTTGTTGTAAATATCAATACCATCTTTCTCGAAGTAGCTTGCAATGTTATCGAAACACTTCAAGATAAATTTGTCGATGTTAGACACATTATTCACATAGATGTAATGTGTAATAAGAGGTATCATGAACTTCATGATGGTACTCATATTCATTAAGATCTTACCATGCTCGTTCGTAAACTGTAACGATACATTGTGACGCTTATCTGTATTCTCTAAGCGTGTCTCTAAGTTAATCATGTAGTTGTCGTTTGTCATCTGCTCCATTTTCTCAACCATAGTATCTGAAAGGATATAGTCATATAAATCTTGGATAAATGCCTTTTTACTATAATTGGACTTTTGGTCCATCATAAATTTGATTTTCAGATACGCCATGATAAGTTCATTATCAGGGTCATAGTATTTGGTGAAGTAATTCAGATGCAGTTCAATGATGTCTTTCTTATGATCGTATGCACGCTTTTTATGCGTGGCAAATGTGTTCAGTTCCTTCAATGATTCGTTGTTAAAGATTTCATCGAACTGAATGACGATTGCTTTCTGAGTTGCTTTGAATACTCGATCCGCTTTTTTGTTTTTAAATTCTGTGATTAGTTTCATAATTTTAAAGGTCCTCCTACAATCTAAGATATATCACTGTATCCACTTATATAATATTTACTTTAATTTTCGTTTACCTTTTATCTTCGCCTTAGATGAAGATGTTTTAGAACGTCCAGAAGTCTTTGTTGTTTTTGCTTTCTTGTCCGTTCTTTCGGTACGTGCTTTTTTCTTGTCTGTCTGTTTACGAGTGATAGAAGGTGACTTACTCTTTTCTGTCTCTTCACCATTCTCCTTAGCAATACGTTTTAGCGTTCGATATTCTGCCAACTTCTCATCAGATGTACTGATGTTCTCAAGCATCTTTCTCTCATTCAACTCGATAGCGACTTCATTAAGAGTAGATAGTTCACTTAAGTTATTCATGATATAGTGGCAAGCATAGAACAACGTCTTCTCAAAACCAACCATGTTATATTGGTTTCGGATTGTTGGACTTTTGCGTAGTGTCTCTTTATCTAACTTATTAATACATTCTTTAACAAGCAAGTTATGTATGTTGTATGTGTACGCGAATGTGAAGACAAAACTAGCACTGTTCGAAAAGAACTTGATGTGGTAGTTGTTGATAGTCTTCGCATGGTCAGTCCCCTTCCATGGTGTCAGTTGAATAACGACATCATAGTATAAACCTTCTAATGTTTCTGAAGGCATATGAACCAGAATAAAATATTCTGCATTCTCTTTTCTCCCTCGACGGTATACTTTCACATGAAAACCCTTTTTGGATTTTGCAAGCATTTTATCATAACGTAATTCTAAATCCTCTTTTATCTTTGTTACGTTAACGAAAGTAGAACCTTTACCGTATGGATTCGTATAGTAGTCATGAATAGTCATCTCTCGATGTTCATTTGGATTAAAGTTCATAGCTTCGTCTAAGATCTGCGATGTTGTATCTTTTTTCTCTACCATACTAATAGCTCCCCTCTAAATGACAATACACATACAGAGTAGCATGGTTTCCCACACTACTCCATATGCTTTAAGACCAAATTATTGTTGGTAAATTAGGCTATCAGCATTTGTTGTAACGAATTGGTTACTTAATGTCAATAGCGACATAATTGAAATAACATTACGTAAGATTTCAATTTCTGTTTCAGCAGAGTTAATGATTTCTGTATCAGTGTACTCTTCTGTAATTAAGTTGAATGCTTTACGTTCAGCTACACATTTATTAAAGACTTCTTCAATTTGTGTATAGTGCTCTAACACAGCAGATTTATATTCATCAATTTCATCTGCAAATAAACGAGTTTCAGTGTCTTTTACAAATGCAGCTCCAGCTTCTTCAGATAATGAAGGCACAGAGTATTTATTTGTATATACTTCACCGAATACATTGAAGAATGCTTTACGAATTGCTTTAAGAACTGTTGCAGCTTTTGCATCCATTGGTTCTTCTAATAATTCATCAATTGCAATTGGAATTGCTAAGTTACATCCAATTACATAACCATGTTTTAATGCACTCTTACATGCTGCTACAGCATCATCAATTAAGTATTTCGTTGTAGCTTTTTCATGGTCACTGTTACCACCAACGAATAATGTAACAAGGTTACCCTCTAATACAGCTAGACGTTTTTGTAATTGATAGTTACGTACATGGTCGATGATTTGCTCATCTTTCATGCGTTGACGCTCAGCGTTGATTGTACCTTTACGGACAGCAATCTCTTTAGCGTCACCACGGTAACCAGTGAATACTGTTTGTTTGTAGTTAGATGTGATTTCATCTACTTTACCCATTACTGATGTGATGTCAAAGTCACGGTCACCCATGCTGTTTTTGACAATCATAGAACCAGTAACAATAGCTAAGTCGTTGTAACGATCAATGTCATCGTCAGTTCCTAATGGGAATTTGATAACGTTAATAATGTTACGAACGTTTGACTTACCGAAGTTGTTAATAACAACACGACGAAGCCATGCTGAGATTTCAGCACTGATACCTGGAGCAATAATCATTAGTCCAGTAACGCCACCATTATTAGCTTCTACGATAGTGTGGTTAAGAGCTGCTGTAAGAACATCCTCATCTTCCTTATGAAGCACGCCATCAAACATAATAACGTTTGCATTGTTAATACGACACTCATCAGTTTCAGTGTTAACTAACATTTTGTCTAGGTAACCACCATCAACTTGGAAACCTTTTTCAGTTTCATAATGAGATTGATTTGTTTTACTTAATTTAATATGTACGAAGCCGTCTAATCCAACTTCACGGTAAATGTCACCGATTAGTTTTCCCAGCTTTGCATCATTATTAAGTGATACTGTTGCAATATGGTCAATTTCTTTTAAGTCTTCAGAAATTGGTTTTGTGAATTCCTTGATTTTAACAATGATACGCTCAGCAGCTTCTTTTAGGAAGTCGATTACGTCTTTCGGACGAACTCCTGCTAAGTCCCCTTCTTTCATTAATTGAAGGATTTCAGTATAAATAAAGTTAGCAGCGATAATACTAGTTGTACTACCATCCCCAACTTTCATAACTAATTTTTGTGATGCTTCTCGAATAATATCTAAAATCGTTTGCATGACAGGACTATTAAAGCGGATTTTACCTAAGATTGTAAATCCATCCTTTGTCATGTAATGACCAACCTGTGGATCATGGATAATTGCTGTAGAGCCGTAAGGTCCTAATGATAACACTAGGGAATTATGTAATGCTTCTAATACAGCTTCTACGTTCTGTTTTGTTTCTGTGTCGTTTACGACGTTTACTCTCATATCATATTTGTTAAACATTTCCAGTTCCTCCTCAAGAATATATAGTGTTGAATTATTAATTCACTATTACTTTGTTACCTAATTGATAAATTATTATTAACCTACCCCGTAGTGAATCTCATCGAATTTCTTAACTGTCATGAAACCAATATTACACTTAGCATCATAAGCAGCTTGCTCTAAATTATTCTTAGATACAAGCAGTTCTCCGTCAATAAGTTCGAAGTTATAGCCTGTATATGGTAGAACGAATGACTTGTTTTCTACGTCAGTTGTTGTCATTACTTTATGGATTAGGTCTGTATCATCCATAATCATTGTCGTGAAATTAGCGTATTCATTTACGATTACATCATACATATTTTCATTTGCGTCTAAAGCTCGTAAGAATACTTTATGACCCATATCTGTAATAGATGTAATACGATTGATAATACGTTGATCCATACTAGGTAGTAAGATAACTATCTTTTGTGTGTATGGATGTGAAGCTAATAGGTCAAAGCCTATCGCAAAGTCAGTTAAAGGAGCCTCTTTATACATCTCCTCTTTTGCTTGATTCAGTTGGTAATATAACTCAACAGCTTGCTCATCTGTTACACCTTCACGGCGTAACCATTTTACGATGTTTCGTTCTGTGCGTTCCAATAGTTTTGGTTGAATCGCATATTCATCATACTCTTGTAGTAAGTCCAAATTCATAAACTGATTATAGTATTCTTTATTTTTCATGATAATACTTGTAAAGATAAAGATATCAGGAATTTGGAAAATGTTATCATATCCGATTACAAAGACTTCCTCGCGGGAAGCCATGTATTCGGAATATGTGTCATACTGTTTAACGTTCTTCAACATATTTTCTGAGGTTTGCAAGAATATCCTCTCCTTCTTTTTCTCCAACTGTTGCCATTGATATTATTTCGAAAGCTGTGTGATGAGGAAGCTCTATTCTATGATACTCTAGCTTCTTCTTTAACTTATCTACAAACTGTAATGTGTGTATCAACTCAGCTTTCATTTTACCCACTGTAGGTACGACTACAGTATTGATTTCTTGTTCTAGCTCTACAATACTAGCAGCTTTTCGTTTTAATTTCTTCTTCAGTTTCGCAATCTTATTATGAGCAGATAACAAACTCATCGTTAATTCAAGCTTAGTCATATGATCTAATGATGGATTCGGGAACCCTGGTGAATGCAACTCAAACTTACGAGCATGAATTGGAATCGCCTCCATAGGACACTCTTGAATAACATCTGATAAAAGTTTAGATGGGCTTACATCAACTGGTATATTATTAGCTGATAGACGAGCATTATATACTAACGCTGAGAATAGTAAATTACGAATATCCTTATCAGCTTCAATCATAGCAGATTGTAATTCATTTAGTTTTTGTCTAGCGAAATCTAATACCTTATCTTGCTCTTTGATATCACGACATTTATTCTTAATAATTTCATCTTTCTTTTTCAGTTTCTTATTGGCTGATACCAATAACTTCATAAGCTCTTCTTTTGATAATTCCTCTAGTTTCTTTGTCATTATTTTATTCTCCCTTTGTATGTTAGTTTTTCTCCTGTTATACCTTCTAGTATTAATTCTATAGCAACAGTTCCTGAATACCACCTAATCATTTTTATCACCTATTTTAAACATAGCTTCCAGTTTCTTATTAACTTCAAGCATTTTTTGACGAGCAAATACATTTTTCTCTTCTTCACTCATAAGGTGTGGCATAATTGCTACATATGAATTGCTTACAAATTTGGGTTGTAATTGTGTATATGTATCACCGTCTTTATCTGTAACTTCTACCGGAACCATTTCATATACAGTCATTTAATCACACCCATATCTCTCAGTCGTTTCTCTGCCATTGCTCTGTGATACACATCTTTAACTGTGTCACGTTTTAATGCTTTTGATGGAACGCCGACTGATGTATATAATTTGTGCTCAAGATCTTTTAACGATGATTTTACAATTTGTTTATTATTCATCTTACCTAATTCTTTTTTCGTTTCTCCTATGACTGGTACAGATACAGAAGACCATGTCGTCATATTAATTCCCTCCTTATAATAAAAAAAGAAGCGGATATACTCGAAAGTATATCCGTCTTGTATTAGATTGGTAAGCGTTCGTATTGGCTTGCATCTTTGTATTCGATGTCTTGGTCATTCAGACCAGAGCCTTCGTTAGAAGCGATTTTATAGTTCTTGTCTCCGCCTCCATTGTTACCTCCACCATTACCGAAGAAGCCGCTTTGTTTACCGCCTCCGCCGTTGTTTCCTTTGCTGTAACCGCCAGTTTCAATTCCCATTTTTTCCATGATTGATTGAAGGTTATTGCGTCGAGCATCATCAATATATTTGTAAGAGTCACGAACGCTATGAGCAATTGCACGAGTGCTTGCTTTCACACCTTCTTCAAGATATAACAGGAATAAGTCAAATTCAATATCAGCTGTTTCTTTATCAATGTCACCATTCTCATGGTTATAGTTTAAGAATGATGGTGTTTTACCAAATTCATAAGATAACCATTGTTCTGCTTTACCAGACTCATCTACTTTGCTGTAGATTGTAACATAAAGACCAGCTGGATATCCTAATGTTAAACCATTAGAGATTTGAATGAAACCGCTACCTACTGGAATACCAACAGCTTGCATAGATTGTAAATCGCCGCTTTCTACTGCTGGAAGTACATGACGTTTAATTGCTTGTAAGAACGCTAATGTTTTTTCTGGTGTTAACGTAGAAGTCAAGAATGTTTCATAGTTATACATCTTAGACTCGCTGCGTTTTGATTCTGGTAAGATTGGACAAATTTTAATTGTCTGGAAGTTATTCCAGAATCCTAATATTAAAGTAGCCCCACGTTCTTTATCACGATTGTAGAACTGAGGTCCTCTTGTATTTACTGATTTCTCTGTATTGTTGTTATTTTGTTTTCCATTTCCGAATGCCATAATTGCACTCCTCCTTAAATTTCAATTAGTGTCTTGTTACATATATTGTAAATCATTAGAAACTTACAACGTTGCTATAGTTAGCATCGCTTGCTGTATTGTGAATGTTCTCTAAGCCCAACGCTTTCAATACTGGAAGTATTGACTTCATAGTCGTAGTGGACATCTCATCAATATCAATAAACGGAATGAGCCAATCAGGCACCTTCGCATCACGTGGTATAGCCATTACGTATACACCTTTCTTCGCTAAACGAGGGTCACCTCTAAAGATATTTGTCAAGAATCTTTCATAGATTTCAGGTTCAACATCTTTAATACGTTCTAAATCTTTCTCTTTCGTCATTGTCGTTTTCACAATGAAGAAGTTATCTGGTGCAATGATTTCAAATTCAGGATATGCTAAGTTCCACATAATCGTTGCGATAACCTGTTGCATTTTCAATGGGTCATCATAAGCACTAAAGTCTTTAACAGACGATGGTTGCAGATATGTAGTTTCCCCTGAACGTAGAGAATCTCGAATCTCTTTTTCGAACGAGTAGACTCGATCTAATATACGACTGATGTTTATCTCTTTCGAACGCAGTATGTCATGCTCTAAGATATCTTTGAATATTTTAGATGCATTACGATTCGTGATAGATTTTGTTAACGCTAAACCTTTAACATCGAGTTTATCCATTGCTTTACCTTCACGGAACTCGATAAGTGAAGCGTAGTTTTTCTTACCATCTGTAATTAAGATACGTGGGAATAAGAACTCGTTTTTCATTGTTAACATTTCACGACGTTCCTTCGGCACGTTACAATATTTCATGAACTTGTACAGTGTCTTCTCAATTACTTTTTCTAAGAAGTATGCGCAAGTGTATAGAATTGTATAACGGAAGTCTGTTGGATCTTTATGTGAGATATCCGTTTCGTTAAATACTTCATCCATTGCAAACTGGTACCATGGATTTAAGTTTAAGAAGTTACTATCTGTATCAATGATAAGTACAGACTTACGTTTCTGTGTTTTCAGACGATGTAAACGGTCAAATGTAGGATAGTTATAGAATACATATTCTTGAATCAATTCCCACATATACGTTAAGTCATCTGCAATATCCTCAGGTACTTTAGCTGGGTTATTAAATACTTCTGTACGTAAGGCAAAGTCATGCATTAAACTCTTGACAGACTCGTTACGACAGAACTCAATTAAGTTATTTTTATAGTATAACAAGTTTAATTGCTCACTTGTTAAGCTCATTAAGATTGGTACAATAATTTCTTGACGACAATCGCTTGGGTCATCGAATGTGCTTAATAGTTTACGGTACACTTCATCAACACTGATTGGTCGATCTAAGACAACACGGTCTTGATGTTTCTTATCAGCAGATTCTGCTGCTATATTCTTAATGAATACAATACACTCATCCACATTACGGAAAGTAATGTTATTTGATAAGAATGCTTCGAAACACATCATCGCTGTTGAGATAAGTGTTTGTCCTTTACCTGTAATACTTAATGCTGAATACAGGTTATAGAATAATGATGTTCTTGCTCCTGATACACCATAGAAGGCGTTCATTTTGATCTTCTCTAGTAACTGGTACAGGTCATAGAATCCATATTCAAATGTATCATCGTCATAACCTTTCATCAGTTTCTTATAATTCGTACGACTATGTTTCCATTTTAATAACATCTTCGATGCTGGGTTCTCTGCATGTGGATCATATAATACACCATGCTCAGTCGTAATCGGTTTTACTTTATAATAGTATTCCGTAATATCTAATGTGGTAGAACCATAAGTTGTGTGTTTGTAGTTATTATGGTATGTAACTTCCTCTACCTTTAAGTGTTTTTCTAACGTCTTTGTTAGATACTTGTCAATTTGTTTTCTTGAGGCTTGAGGGAAACGAATTTTAAATATCGCCTGCATCTCCTTCATCCACTTTTTCACCATGGTATAGCTATGAATATCAGTCTTTGACATCTAGCACCCTCCTTTTCTTTGTCATTAGTTTGTTTTCTTAATAGTCAATTTGTAAAAGTTACATATTAACATGATTATAATATATAATCTTAATCTCTTTCGGAGATTAGATAAAGTTCTTATATTACTAGGAGGTATTAGAAATGATTAAAGTTGATTTAAATAACCTAGGTTCACTTTTATCTGAAGGTGGTCTTGAAGGTATCACTGGATCTTTAGTCGATGTTGACCCAGCAAACGACGTGTTAATCTCAGAAGCAATCATCATTGACAACATGTCTGATGAAGAATTACAAGAATTTGCTCAAAGTCCTGAAGTAAACGAATTAGTTGAAATGGGCGTACTGAACGAGAAAACAATTGTACGTTTCGATAAACATGCAAAATTATCTCGTGCTGAATCTCAAGCAATTCTTGCAATTGCTCGTGAAAAAGGTGACCGCGACTTCAAGAAACTTATCACTATCTGGAAGATTCGTAAACTTCTTCTTGGTAAACTTGAACGCAAATATTCTGGTCAAGCGAAATCTCGTGTACGCCAGAACCAACAACGTATTCTTTCAGGTCCAAAGAAAACTGCAAAGAAAATTAAAAAGTAAAAGAGGTAGAGCTTCGGCTCTACCATCTTTTTTGCCGGAACATAGAAAAACGTAATAGACAAAACATTAAACACATATTATAATAGTGAAGTACACAATAAAGGTTTGAATGTTGTCCATAACAATATTCCTTATACATCAAAAGAATGTATAAGTAAAGGAGAATGAAATGACTAAACAAACAATGCTTGCAGAAGAAAAATTAGTTAAAGCGCATTTAGACGAAATGCTTGAGAAGAACTTACTTACGTTACAAGAATGGAATTTCCTAGTTAATACAAATCATAGAGACGTTTTGCATGTATACTATGGTGAAGAAGGAATGGAAAAATTCAAGCAACTATATTTAACAGATTTAAGCACGGCAACAAAAACAGATAGTAAAACAGAAATTATAAATAATAATGTGACACCATTACATGGCGATTATGTATTAGGTGAAATTAGAAAAATAGATGCATTGGATGTATCAATATGTAAGCCTGCACAAATGAAAGATGTATTTACAGTAACATTGACTACCAATGATACTAACATAATCGAGAATGGAATTAAAGATCGTCGCAAATTTGATATACTTGCGGTGTACATTCCATCAGATAGATTATAAGAATGAAGGAGCTTCGGCTCCTTTATTTTTTTTGGGTTCATAGTAAAATTTCACCTTTTAATAATGTGATAACATCCTAATGTTTAATGCAGGTTATAGTTAAATATTATCATTGTGAGACACATACAAGATTTGAAGGGAGATAATACTATGGCAACTGTTATTATCAAAAACGTACTAGCGAATAAGAAATCATGGAACGAGGAGTTCAACAAGCGGTACGATTACGTGAAACGTACAATCGGAAAAGACAAATGCTTTGAAAAGCAAATTAAATTTAAGTTCGAGAGAGAAGATACAAATGTATACTTCCTACCTATTGCGGACTATATTACAAACTTAATCATGTGGCGTCCATTCGTAAAATATAAAATCTGCTTAGGACCAGAATGTATTATGGACTGCTCTAATATCACACAGAAGGTGATTAAGAACTATATTGATGACCATATCATCGAGAAACTGAAAACTAAGGTTTCAGTAGAAAACCTAAGTATTGAATGTGCAAAGATTATCGAGAAGTTAAATAAGATTGATGAAGACTTCGGGTTAATCCTTGCCATGACAGTTAACATTTACGATACACTTCAATTGATGGAGAAAGTTCCAGAATATGAAGATTTATTAAATACAACAATCCCACAAGGTTTACAACCAAGTGAGATAGAAGACTTCATTAAGAAGCGTAGTGATATCATGGTAGATATCTTAAAGAATAATCCGAATAACTTACAACCATTCTTAAACTCAGGTCAGGGTATTAAAGTTGACCAGTTAAATGAGTTCCAGTTATCAGGTGGTATGAAATCGGATTTAGAAGGTAATACATATCCAATGCCGATTAATACAAACTTATATACAAGAGGGTTAGACAAACCATCTTATTATACGTTAGATGCATTCGGTGGACGTAAAGCCCTTATCATGAACAAAGAGTTCACTGGTAAATCAGGTTACTTTGCACGTCGATTAGACTTACTATGTATGGATATCAAGTTACATGAAGATCCATATTATGATTGTAAGACAAAACATTATGTGGAATTTGATATAGAATCACAAGAGCATCTGGATAAAATTGATGGTCGATTCTATAAACTGAAACCAAATGATGTATACATGAGAATTATTGCAAGTAAGCTAGATAAGAAATTGATTGGTAAAACGATTTATATGCGTAGCCCAATCTCATGTGCAAGTAAGAAAGGAATCTGTTACAAGTGTTATGGACAATTAGCTCATATCAATAACAATGGATTCCATATCGGATTATTTGCTGTAAAAGACTTATCATCTAAGTTAACACAAAACATTCTGTCAGCAAAACATTTACTGAAGACAAAGTCTAAGAAAGTTCAAATGACAGAAGGGTTCGAAGAGTTCTTCACATTAGATGGTGGTGACATTGTGTTACAACCAGATGCAGATGTAAAAGGATTGGAGATGGTTATTGATTCTCGTGATATTCAAACTGAATCAGAGTTTGATGATACAATGGAGTTCAATAAGAAGATTTCATACTTCCGTTTACAAGTAAAGAAAACAAAGAAACATCTTTACACAATTCGAGAAACATCAGAGAAGGAACCACAGTTTTATGTATCAGAACATCTGGAAGACTTAATGGATAAGTATTACGAACCGTCTGATAATACATATGTGATTCCGATGAGTAAGATTAAAGATAGTGAACCATTATTTGCTGTGCAAATCATCAATAACGAGTTAACGAAACCATTGAAAGAGATTATGTCTCTTGTAGATAACAAAGCACACTTAGGTTGTGACACGTTCTCTGAAATGGTACAGAAGTTCTGTGAACTATTATTAAATACAGGACTAAGCACAATGCTAGTACATGCGGAAATCATCTTACGTAATATTATGCGTCAAGTTGGTAAACCGTTGAAACTACCAAACTACACAAAAGATGAGATTGAATATGAAATGATGTCTGTTAAGAAAGCATTGAAATATCATCCATCTGCTTTAGTATCATTATCATTCGAACGTATTGAAGAACAACTTCGTCGTCCGATGACATATAAGAAAACTGCACCATCTATGTTTGACCCTCTGTTTATGACAGAATATAATCAAGTATTAGATGTATATGGAGATGGTAATTAATGACTAGAGTAAACGTTAAACATACGTCTATTGAAATCCAACCATACGTGCCTCAAACGGCTCCACAGTTGGAAAGACTATTAATGATTTATGATAAAGTGACCCACAAGCATATCAATGTGGGTCTTGAATATATTGAAGAAGAAAAGCGCCTACTAATACCTCGCGGTATTAGTGTCGGCTTTTTGGAAAAGACTTTTGATACAGTTGCAAATATGGATGGGAACCACGATCCAGTACAACATATCAAACTACGAGTAAACTTAAAACCAAAGAACGATAACCAACGTGAAGCAATTGCATTCCTATTAGGAGAAGGTAAATATCGTTCGAATAAAAAGTACAGTCGATTGATGTTAACACTAGATACAGGCGAAGGCAAAACGTACTGTGCAGTAACAACAATCGGATTCTTACAAATGCGTTCTGCTATTATGGTACCAGACAACGGTTTGATGGCACAATGGGAAGAACGTTTCTACCAATATACAAATATTACCGAATATGACATATATCGGATTTCAGGTAGTGCATCTATCAAGAAACTCATGAAGATGTCTGATAAAGAAATCAAGTACAAAATCTTCTTAGTATCTCATAAAACGATTACGAGCTATGCCAAGAAACATGGTTGGCTGGCTATAACAGAGGTATTCAAGAAGATGAAGATCGGTGTAAAGATATATGATGAAGCACACAAGCTTATGCATAATATGATTAAGATTGACCTGTACACAAATACAAAGTATAACTTATACTTGACAGCAACAGCAGGTCGTTCTGATATCAAAGAGGATATCATCTACAATCGAGTATTCTCAAACATTCCAAACTTCTTCGTTAAGAAAGAGTTGGAAGATAACTACTTAAACGTATTGGTACTTCAATACGATAGTAGACCAAGTTATCTCGTCCAAGCAGAGTGTAAGAACATGCATGGATTCGATGCAAATAAGTACATGAACTATTGTGCTGAAGGCGGAGGTCAAGAACTATTCTTTAAATGTATCTTTATGGTGCTGGATAGTATTGAAGAGAAACTTATACAAAATCCTAATATGAAGATAGCGTTTCTCTTAAAGAGATTATCAGTCACTCGCAAGGTGAAGAAGTTGATAGCACAACGTTATCCACACTTTGCAAAATCAATCGGGTTATACACATCCGACTATTCAGGTGATGCAAAAGAGAAACAGTTGAAGAAACAAATTATCTTATCTACAACAAAATCAATGGATGCAGGTATTGATGTACCTGGATTACATTACATGGTTATGGCAGAACCATATCGTTCTGCTATCTTAGGTCGTCAGGTTTCAGGACGACTACGTAATATTGGGGAAGTGCACTATATAGAAATTGTAGACATGGGATTTGATTCATGTCGCAAACAATTTAAAGATAGGAAGAAACCGTTATTAAACCGTGCCAAAAAGTTCGTAGTCATGGACGTAAAATAGATATATATTATACTAGTGAACATGCGAACAAGGAGTGGGGAAGGTTGGCTTATGAAAACGTAGAGAAGGTATCAAGTGATGTATTCCGCCCTTGTCGTGGTTTTATCTTACGACATACAGTACAGGTAGCCACTCGGAATAAGGAAGGGAACCGAGACTATTGTCATTCGGAATTCACGTATATGTCTAATAAGTATTTAGACATGAAGTATCTAAAGTCAGTCCGATTACGCTTCAACTCTTATTTATCATTAGAGGAAATAGGAAAGGACTGGACAGAGAAAGAATTTGTCAAGATAGATCAGGCGAATATACACTACTTTATTAAAACACTGAAGCGTGTAAAAAAGTGGTTCAAGAAAAAGAAGTATGATAACCTCTTTGTCTATACAGACGAAACGAGGCAGGAGCTAATGGTTACATTAGACTTCAAAGATTTGAATGAAACAGTATGGCTGGGTCAGAAAGTAATTAAGTTTACACCAGCCGTCATACATCAAGATGATGGATGTTATGAAGGAGTTATGATGTGTGTTGGTACATCAGAATCCTTCGGATACATAAGCTTTGACTACTTAGAAGCAATGTATCGAATTGTAAAGAATTTCGATTTACATGCAGCCGGAATGGCGGCAGTAAACTATATCGGAATCCCAGAGGAGGGGAAATATAATGTAGACATGGAATCTGAACACACCATGAAGAAAAATCGCTCCTTTATTGAAAGTAAAGGAAACTTGAACAGTTTAAGTAAAGAAGAACCTGATCCTAAGTTACGAGGTTTCTTCACAAACATTTAGGAGGTAATACCATGGGAAAAGAAGCAAAATATATCTCTATTAATGAGGAAGTTTATAAGGTGAAGAAGTTCAAGGATAACATTGAACTAGAACCAGGTTATGCGTATCACGTAAAAGACCTTGGTCTTGTATTACCGTTCTTCGGTAACAAAGATGCTTATACACAAAGCACCTTCCCGGGTCCAGGCTTTTATACAAGTCTGGATACAGAAGATTGTGAGTACATTATGGTACGACCAGTTGGGAAGAAAAAGAAACCATATAAAGAGAAGAATATTTATGAACTCGATCCAGAGTACATTTCTCAAATCATTCAACAAGAAGGATTGAAAGATGTGTATGATTCATCTCTTACTTCTGAGATGGGTGATGCATTTGTCCCACCTGTTAGTGAGAGTGACAACGAGTTATTACGTATCATTAAAATCGCTTTACAACACAAGCAAATTGATATCAAGAACTATGCACATCGCTTCCGTTCTGATACAGATATGAATAACTTTAAACGTTCTCTATTAGCACATAACAAAATGAGTATGGAGAAGTTTAATAATGCTTGTCAAATCTTCGATATTAAATGGACAATTACATTTAGTGACAAACCTGGCTGTGCAAACCCTATGAACTATCAAGGGTTTATTGAAAGTCAGGATTAATAATAGAAGCCTTCGGGCTTCTATTTATTTTTTGAGGAGGAAACTATGCCAAAGCCAAGAAAAGTAAAAATAGAAAGGTTACATCCTATTGTATGTAGTATAGATCTTACATGGGCTGAAGCTGATACAATATTCTTTTCCGTATTAGCTCGTGAAAAATCTATATTTAGAAGTGGGAACGAGAGAACTGTTAAATTGCTAAAAAGATTATGGAAGAACGTTAGACCAAGAACAAAAGAAGAAGTCCTATGGAATGTGCATTTCAGAAATAGGATGGAAGAATGGGGTGTATCCTATGCACAAGATTTAATTGATTTAGATATACCCGAAGACATAACAGATGATGAAGATGAAGACGACGAATAATAAGAGATACCCAAAAAGGGTATCTCTTATTTTTTTTGTCTTAAGCGCGATAAATTTTGCGTCTACGAGAAGCAAGGAAGTTTGCATCCCACTCTTCTAATAAACTTATGCGTTTATCTTCAGCATCAGCCCATTCATCTATCTTTAAATCTACTGTACCGAAAGATGTTTCAATCTTATCCAGATGTCGTAGTGTTTGATAAAGATAGATTTCGATATCTAGTTTTCCTAGATGTAACAACAACTCTCTCATATGTGGAGAGATAGTAGACCCATTTGATGGATGTATAACAGTAACTTCTATACTCACCTCAGCTAACTGGTTTGGACCAGATTGAATGACAATTTGATCTGGCGGAGCATAGTAATATGTCACTGGCACACTTAACATATCCTCAAATGTAGCATTCATTTGAATGTCTGCAAAGATATCTATTGCTGAAAAGTTCGTCGCATATGGCATGTATGAACTCATTACATCATATACTTTTATATCCTCTACAGAAAGAACTTGAAAGTCCCCTAAAGCCGCTCGATTGATATAGTAATGGTCACGTTTCCCTGGAACTTTAGAATTCGATAGATTCTGTTTAAACGTTCTGTAATGTGGGAAATATGTACTGAAGGTATAAAGTGTCTCATTCTTCAGTATATCGAGCAACTCTTTATCATCCAATTTAAACATTGTGATTCCCAATCTACGTTTAATGGATTGTAGAATACTCGTCATATTTAAGTTAGACATTTAATCACCCCATCGTTGTTAATATGGAATAAGATTGTCCCATATTTTTTAAAGTTTGTGTTATGTTTGAAGTCATTGCATCTGCGGTGAACCCTTTAGACGAAAAGAATTCGTAAGATTCAACAAAATCGCTCACGGTCTGTACTTCATTATCTTTAATGGTATAATATTGATTATCCATTTTGATAATATTGAATGCGACGACACCGTGTAGTTGCAATTCTTTTATTTGTATATCGTTTGCTGAAGATTTGAATTGAAGCTTAATTGTATTGGTTCTTACGGATTTTTTAAATATTTTTTCTATATTTTGAACACCTGGTGACATGTCAAATGGTTCAATCAGAATATATGATTTTGTTTCTAGGTCTTCATAATAGACCTCAACATAATCAGTTCTGGAAACAAAGGCATGACGTATAATTGATATTCCTTGTATTGAAACAGGATCATTTTTAAAGGTGATGGTCAACACAGGATTTTTATCACTATATGAATCCCAATTTGTGTTTAGTTTACCATCAAACATATACCACGGATAATAGTTTGAATATGCACTTGACGCATAAATTTTAATTTCAGATGTTTCATTCCGATCAAGAATCGGAATCAATGGTTTTCCTAGTTTCATTTCATCACACCTTCATATCTATGATTTTGAACTGAGCGTCAATCTCTTTTATTTTTTGTATAATAGATGGTGTAATCAAACTTAAAGATGATATACCAAGATATAACTTACTCTGGTCTAAGGAATCTATATTGCTTATCAGACTAAGTTGTCCATTTGATATTGTATAAACTCCATTTTTAATTTGGATAAAAAATGCATCTTGATATCCATAAAATTGCATTCTTCCAAACGTCATATAACCTGATGATGAGAAGAATCGTAATTCAATATATTTACATGCAACACCGTTTGCTGAAATCTGATATCTTCCAGAACCAGTTTTAGGAATTCCTACACCTTTAAGAGTTTTTGTAAGAACGATATCAGCTGGGGAGTTTCCTGTATATATGCTAACGTCAAAGACATCTGCACCATAAGTATATCCTTCTCGCCCGATTAGTATATCACATACAATTACTGGCTTTGGAAAAGTTATTTTTAAGATAGAACTATTATTTGGGTCAGTATCCCAAACGCCATATGTTCCATCTCCTTTTATAGAATTAAACACTTGCCAACCTTCTTTACTATTGTGGTGACCCGTGTCTGTAACTATAAATCCATCAGAAGTTGCTGATGTTAAATATGGCACAAGAGCCACGGTATTTGCCATTTATATCACTCCTTCCAAGGAAAGTACGTCAATATTTTAAACCCTGGCAGGTTCTTTAAAGAATCTAATGAATTCTTTTTTAGATAACGTTGGATAAATCCATTATTTTCAAATATGTCTTTATCATCTACGTTTTTATTATCAAGCATAATTAGTGCGCCATCGGTAGATAATGTGTAGCAGACATCACCAGATTGTATAATATGAACTGGTTCAAATCCAGTTAAAATAGCTAGATTCATCTGCTCATTACTATATCGCATACCGATTCTTAGCGATACTCTATCAGCAACTACATCTGTATCAATACTTGCTGTCGATTTATAACCACTCACTCTTTCACTATCAGTTTTAGTAAATATCTGTTCACCTTTATAATAGCATGTCAAAGTGGCTGAATCCATATAGCTATTCGTTTTTACATAAAAATTTTTTATCCGACGCGGTATTGCAAATGAGATATTAGCTGTCCATGCGCCGCCACTTATTGATCTCGATTCTCGAATCAATCTAGCATCTGATGATGACAAGGTGATGCCGACAGTTGATAAATCTGGCACTTGAGATACTGTAGGAATTAAATTGATTGCAGTAACCATTTATATCACATCCTTATTTCTTAAAGCTACGGAAGAACCCGTTAATCTCTTGACTGATGTAATCTTCTACACCAATTACTAGTTTATCACCAGGTTTATTTTTGTCTTCTACAATAATGCTACGATGATTCTCTGATAATGTGATACCGTCAGCAGCGAATTCGAAGAATTCAGACATGATACGGAAGTTATCACTTTCAGATTTAATGTAGTCTAAAGCAGCACTTTCTAATAATGGGATACAATAGCTTTCGTTTAGAGAAGCTGATTGTGTTCTTGTATCAGAAACGATTGATTGTTGATATGCAATCTTATGACTTGGAATGTAAACCCAATCATAACATACAATTTTAACTGGTCCAGCAACAAGTGCACCACGAGCTGTTTGTTGTACTTTACCTAAAGCACGTAAGCTGAATGCCACTTTTAATTGCTGACGGATTAAGTCACGCATTTCTTTACCGCGTGCTGTCATTAACGTTTCTACTTGTCCTTTAATAATATTACGGTCAAAATGAACCGTATTAATACGATGACTCACATTACTTGGGTCAATTGTCATCTGGCGTGTAGGTGTTGGATCTACAGGGTGACCAGCTTCTCCTACCCAAGAATTATTTTTAAGTAACTCTACAATGTGGTCTGCTGCCAAACCTTTCTTCATAACAGGTGTAGGATAATTACGTGAATTACGATTCCATACATCTGTATCTTGTAGGTTCGTGTCGAATATAACACTGTCTACAAGAGAATTAATAGGTTTAAGGATATTTACTTTCGATTCTGTAGCAGCCTCACTAATAAGGTATGCAATTGTTTTATCTTGTCTCATTGTAATTTCACCTCTTTATAATATTTAATACATTGTTTGAGGATAAGATGGCTACCGCCAAACATTAAGTTAATTACAATGAAAGGAAGGGTTTATTATGAACTTTAATGAAAATTATTTATTGAGTGAGTTCGGATTATTGAAAAAGCATGTGACTTCACATAAGCACTTTATTGACTTCGGTGCAATTAAGAAAGAGATGCGTAAATATACGAAAGAAAACCGAGGCGTAATTCCGAAACCTTTAAAAGACGCGGCAACGAAACTATATCAACGCCCACCAGAAGACGTAATTGATTCGTTACCTTCTGTTGGAGAAGTATTACGACTATCAGTCGTAGTAGGAATCCCAATGGCAATTAACCCATTGTATGGCGCATTCACATTATTAGCTGACCGTGTGATTCAAAAGAATGTAGACCAAAAGTTTATTGGTCGTTATGTTGGACTGTATAAAATGCAGTTAATCAATGTAGAGAAACAAATCTCTCAAACGGACGACTACGCAAAGCGTCAAGAGTTGGAGAAGATTAAGCATGACTTAGAGAAAGGAATCGAGAAACTAGAAGATAAGAAATTCGATTTAACTTCTCATGAGTATGAAGATAGTAGCTCCACACTGAAGCATTTCCAAGAAAGTGAAGTTGTGGACAGCTCTATGATGCATCAGTACGTAGTATTCAATGAGCAGTTTGCTCGTTTTGAGTCTACCTACCCCGAGTATGCGAGTGAAGTATTACAAGAGAGTGTGACAGAAAAAGCAACAATTGCTAAATCTAAAATCAACCATGCTGAAAAGAAAATGGATACTTGGTTTGAGAAGTCTCTTACTGCTATCCGCAACAAACTTATGGGTGATAAACGAGAAGATATGGTTAAGCACGAGAAAGGTGCTCCATCATTATCTCGTATGATTCGTAGAGCCGCTTTAGCAGGTACAGCACTTGCAATTAATCCAGCAATTGCCGCGATTGGTATTGTAGTAGGATTTGCGATTCGTAAGAAGCTAACAGCGACTGAAAAAGAACGTATTTTATTAGAGCTAAACCATGAGTTAGAAATTGTAAAAGAGAAAATAAAAGATGCTGATTCAAACGGTGACCGTAAGAAGAAGTATGAGCTTATGCGTTTAGAGAACAAAATCAATCTAGATATTGACAGATTAAAACGATACATCTAAGGGAGGGTCTATAGTGATAGGACAACCATTATTACCCATAATGAAAACTGCAAGTCAAGATGGCATTTACATTGATGGGTTTATATCACCATTTATATTTGATGGGAATTGGGATAGTAGAATTTATACCACTATCTCATATCCTACGTTTACAATTACATTTCCAACTCCTAAGAAGTTTACAGGAATCCAGTTCAAAGGACAGTCTATGGGGTTTTCTTATATACAGGTTGGTATGTCACCATCTAGTTTAACTAGAGTAGAAATCGCTTCACAAGTAGGTGATAGTAATACAGGTATAACCACTGTTACTATCAAAGACCCTAAACCGTTTAATGTTATACAAGTTGTACTTAGTTCTGTTGGAGGTAGTTCTCCTAACTGGAATGGTTATATAAACGAATTGCAAATATACGGTGAATCATCAGGAATGTTTATCGAAGTTGATGGTAAATTATATACAGTTAAGAATAAGACATTTACTCCTATCGGCGATGTATCTGCCATTACTCTTGCTCAATATAAAACACCTGACATATATATGTCGGATGTACCGAATGTAAAGATTTCATATAATGGGAAAGATGTCCCATTACTACAATATTTAAAAGACAACTATGGTAAGTTTAAAATCCATACGTTGAAATAGGAGGATTACTATGGCAGAGAAAAAAAGCTTGGTACCAGTATTGACATCCAATATTGGTCCAGGTGTAACAATTAATGCTTTATATGATAAAGCAAATGCATGGCGTGCATTTGATGGTAATACAAATGCAGATTGGCAATGGCTTGAAGGTTATGCTACTAACGTATTATATGCCACATTTGATAAACCAATTATATTACAAGAAATGCGTGTATCAGTTACATCTTATGGTTATACCGATATAAGTAGAATCGTGATAGAGGTTGATGGGAAACGACAGGAGTTTCCAGCCAGTCTTACATGGACAAGCCCAAAAACTCAGGCGTTTACATTAACAACACCGTTAATAGGGAAAATGGTAGCAATCACGATAGTTAATTCGACAACCAAATATAAAGGTATAGGTGAAGTTGTATTATTAGGTAATACCGCTGAGTTATTTTTAATTGAAATCAATAAAAAAATGTATACGATTGTAGATGGTAATATGACTCGAATAAGCGAGACTGACGACTATACAGCGGATACATTTATGAAATACGGGATAGATAAAGATGTTATTGTCAAAAACATGCATCTTATTAAAGGCACTGGAGATGGATTTAAACTCCACACTTTTTCATAGGAGGTTAGAATATGAAGAACTTGGTAAATCCACAACAAAAAGGGTTTAGTATAGGAGGTGGTTCTTTTATATCTGGATCTGCAAGTTATGTTATTGATGGACGTAGTTCAACATATGTAACATATAACCCAACAAGCGGATTCACTTATATTCAAATAACATTTAATACCCCAGTTCTTGTAAAATCAATAAATGTAATTAGTGGTAATCAACCAGGTGATAGATATCAAAATGGTGCATACCTCTATTTAGATGGCGAGAAATCTTATATGTCATTATATGGTCAAAAGGTATTGCCTGAATATAGATTGGTCAAAACAATTATGATTGATTTTATTAAGCAATACTATAGCTCATATAGCTATCCATCTGTGAGTGAGATTGAAGTAATGGGGCGTGAAGATTCATTTTTACTACAAGATACTTTAGATGAAAATAAAGTATATGGTCTATCAGGCTCCAATTTAGTATTAGCAGAAGCAACACCTGCATCATTTATGCAAAAAGGATTTGAACTTCCTGATTTATTTAAAGGAAGTCCGAGACCAATAGATCAAGCAAAAACAATTGTACCGAAGTTTAAAATATTAACACTTAGAAAGTAAGGTGGGTTACATGAGAGAATTAAAATACTATGACGATTTTACGGCAACGTCATCAAAAAGTTCACTTATACCGACTGTATTTACGTCGTCTTTGAACGGTGCTCCTGATTCATATACGATAACTGTCACATTTAAGAAAAAGACCGCCATATCTAAAATTATATTTAATGGAGGATACATTGGTGGCGGTGGTTATATGGTAGGGTATGAAATTAAAGGAGACGATGGGCAAAGGGTAGCGATGAATAACCTACGTGCTCAATATGGTGCTTATACATTAAACTTAACAAATGGGGGCATTATCGGCACCACGCTAATAATTACAGTATATGGCAGTACCACAAACGGTTATTATAATGGTTACAGTGTTCGCTTATATGGAGAGCTTACACAGAAAGCGATAATTGATATAGATGGAAATAAATATGGGTTATCTGGTAGCCAATTGCTACAATTGCCTGAAACTTCTGATGAGCGTGCATTGTATGATAAAGGATTTGAAATACAATCAGTCAGTGCACCGTTGGTAGTTAGTTCTATTTCTAAAGTTTCTAATAAATTCAAGCTCAATGTGATTGAGAAATAAGGAGGTATAGCAATGGTAGCATTAATACCCAGAATGTCATTTAGTGAACAGAATGGCATAAAAATAAAAGCAACAGGTTTCGATACAAGTAAATCTGTTGAATTCAACAAGAACGCTTTTGATGGAAGTACAAGCACTTATTGGAAATTATATGGAGCCTATCCGAACGTTGTTGTTACTTTTCCTAGACCTGTAATTTTAGATAGCGCTTGGGTTAATATGGCTAGTCATAGCGGGTTTGCTATAGCGGCAGGACAAACAGAGGTTGATTTAAAAGAAATCTATAGTTCATCTTCAGGTAACTTGGATCAACGACCAGTAATATCAGATAAAACACCTTATAAAATAGTGGCATTATGGAGAGTGTCAACAAGTGGAACAACAAACAACTGGTATTGTGATATATATGAATTTCAGTTGTACGGTGAATATAAAGCAGAAGCTGTTGCAATTGAATATAAAGGAAAATTGTATGATGTTGTAAATAAGAACGTTATACATATTGGTGACGTGGATGCTATCACCGTGGATAAATATCCGAAAAATCTCACCATTGATACAATACCTACAACCCTGGTTACATATAATGGGGTTAACATCACATTATTAGAATATCTACAAAAGGAAATGCCTAACTTTAAGATACACATGATTCAGAAATAAGGAGTGGTAACAATGAATCCATTATTATTTAAACTGCTAAGTGAAGCAGATGATGATAAAAAGAAAGATACACCATCTGATGATGATACTCCTACAAAAGTAGAAGACGCTCCATCATCGGATGATTTAGATATGTCAGACGAATTAGGTGCAGGAGATGATACTAATGGCACAGGAACTGATGAAACTCCAGCAGATGATGGAGGCGATGACGGGACTGGTGACACTGACCTGGGGGATGGCACTGACCCTGATACTGGGGGTGATGATGCTACATCAGGTGATGGTGATGGTACTACTGAAGACCCTTCTATGGCTGATGGAGAAGAAGATACTGAAGATAAAGAATCCGTTCTTAAGAAAAAGAAACTATTAGAACGTTTCACAGAATTATACAACTTTGTCGGAACGGTTTTAACGCAATTAGCAAAGGCTGAAACGTTGGGACAGAAGGAAGCTACACTTATTTCGTTCACACAAGATGAAGTAGGAAAACTACGAAATATCATTTATGAATACATGATTTACAAGTTTGAGAAGGATAGTTATGCTGAAAACTTGGTAATGTATTACAAATTTGACACATCTTTGAAAATAAGTAACGAAATAATTACAAAAGTTAATGATATGAGAAATGAAAAATAAACAAATATATAATTGATTCTTATTGTCATTTTCATAAAAAGGAGAGATTAGAATGATCTATAACGGAAATACGACAATTGGTTCGTTCATTGAGGATCGTGACCAAGGATTTACACAAACACTATCAAAGTTATCTGAAACTTTCGCTAGTGAGCATAACCTTGACTACGCAAAAAATATTGGTGATATCATTCAATATCAAGGTCTTTTAGAAAACTACAAAGACGTTCTTATGGGTGATTACATGAGCGCCAATGTGCAAGGTGACATGGGTATGCACCGACGCAATGCACAAAAACTTGACGCATTATTTGAGAATGCACGTGAAAAGATTCTTTCTGAGTCTTACTCTGCAAACTTAAATCCAATCGTTGGTTTAACATTCCCATTACTTAAACGCTATTGGGTAAACTGTGTATACAAAGACTTCGTTCCAACTGAAGTTGCTACACAACCAGTAGTAAAAATCGCTATTGAGCGTTTATACTTACAAGATGCGAAAGGTAAAAAATATTACCTTCCAGAAGCATTCGATGAGCAAATTGATGACATCTTAGGTGCAGTTCGTCAAAAATTAATTAAAACGAAACTTCCTGTACCAAGTTACCAATACAATTTAATCGAAGCATCTGGCGGATCTCCTTTACAACAAGATACACTTTCTCGTGACTTCTACATCAGCTCTTTAGCTGTAGACGTTGAAGGTACAGAAGTAGTTGTAAAAACACGTATCCCTGTTGAACCAGGTACTGGCACATTCTCTTACAGTGTTAAAGCTGCAACAACTCCTGTAGTTGATGACAAAGGCACTGTAACAACTCCAGCTAAAGAAGTACAAGACTTAGTTCAAGGTTCTGTAGACTTCGAAACTGGTATTATCTCAATCGTATCTGTACAAGGTCTTGTAAAAGGCTACACAGTAGATGGATCACTTTCTAGTGAAAATCACTTACGTACAGCTTCTACTGGATGGGATAAACAAGAGAAACAATTCGTTATTCCTGATGGCGATCATTTAGCAACTGGTCTGACTGAAGAACGTATCAAAGATGAAAAAATCATCTACAACATTGATACAACTGCGAAAGCAATTCAAACAATGACAGACACAGTTACTCAAATTAAAGATATCAAAATCAAACGTTACCTAGATGACTCTAAAGCTCGTCTAAAAGGTACGCAGCATTACAAACGTGCGATCTTCGATTGCAAACCACCAACTGGTTACACTAAAACACCAACTGAGTGGAGACAAATCGAGTTAAAAGAGACGTTAGACCGTCTAGCTATCTCTTTACGTTACATCTTGAAAAACCAAAACGTTTACTTCGCAATCATGGGTAACCCTATGGATGTTAAATTACTTGACCAAGTAAACTGGATTTATGGACAAGATGCTGAGGTTGGCGGTATCAAACTTGATTACAACATCGGTTTATACAACAACCAAAACAGATTCTTCATCGTATCTTCTGAGCGTGCAACGCCAGGTGAATTACAAGTGTTATTAATCCCAACAACTGCGGAACATATCACTTACAAACACTTCGAATACCAATTCGTTATCTCTAACCAGTACCGTGCTGCTGAGAACGTACGTATTCCATCAGTAATGCTATTCGAACGTAGCTTAACTGACGAAGTTATTCCAATTCAAGGTGAAGTTAAACTTATCAACAACGACGTACTTGGTACTTCTGAAATCTACCAAAAATACGAAGTTTAATAGTAATGAATTAGCTGCCTAAAGGTAGTGCAAATTCCCCATAACCTCAGGGTTATGGGGAGTTATTTATTCTACATAATAATAATACAAAATGAAAGGGGTTTTACCCATGAAAGATGGAAACTTGAAGTATATCGAGGATTGTTTCACAGACTTACAATTGAAGTCAGAGCCTCAGGATAAGAAGTTGGATGACATCAAACGCGTTTTAAACCGTAAGTTCAACCAAGGTATCGAGTGTCATGAAATTGTAGTATCTGAGAACGACGGGGACCCATTCGTGATGAGTGTATACCCTATACAGAAACAGTTAGATGTCTTAGCAGACAACCTCGTATACAATAATAACGAAGCTCATTTAAAACACGTCATCAACGACATTAAATATATTGTCGAAATTGATGCAACTGTTTTACATGACATGGTAGCTAGATTTACAGCCGCTGAATTAACAGCTGTATTACTTCATGAAGTAGGACATATCATGGACTACAAAGGAAAACATGAAGAAATGAAAGAGTTGTATGCTACAGCTATCTCTACAGAAAGACTACAAAGTAATGAGTTTGATATCATTACGGAAGGTAGTAATAAGAAAGTAAAAACAGTAGCCAATATGATTACAAAACTGTATATCATCGACTACTTAAAACATTCCCCATTCTTTAATACTCCAGAAAGTATTATGATGGAAAAACGTGCTGATAAATTCGTAGTAGACAATGGCTATGGTAACGAAATCAAATCAGCCGTACACAAGATTCAAAAGTTCTATCGTATTCGTCTTGCTACTAGCTTAAATGCAATCTCGAATGCACAAGCTTATGTAAAACTATTAATGGCTTGCCGTACACGTAAACGCTACATCATGGAGCAATTGAAAGTAGAATCAAAACGTGAACGTAGAAAAGTTGTTAAGAAAATGATTGAGCAATTTCATAGTATGCTATTTAAGATTGGTTTCGGTTCAGAAGACCGTATCAAACTATATAGCACGGGTATTCAAGAAGGAATGCTTCGTGAAATCTTAAAACCTATGAAAGTGTCGCAAAAAGATATCGACATTCTACAAGTAGAAATGGAAATGATTGATACTGTAGATGACAAGATGTCTGTCGTGTACAAGATTCATAAACGCATCTCTCAACTAGATGATTCGGCTATTGCTTATAAAGATGACCGTCACAAAATGGGAGCCATCAACAACTACCGTACACAATTACTAGATCTTTTAAAGAAAGTAAAAGATATTAAGATTAAACCAAAAGAGTACGGTGTCTTTGTTCAATATCCAGAAGGTTATGAAGGATGATGACATATGGCAATAAAGAACGACTTACCTGACATCTTTGTCAATAAGCCGAAACGTAAAAAGAAAGGGAAGAACTACAAGGTGGACTTTCATGTCCACGTTGAGACGAAGAATAAATCCTTTCTAAAGATGCACCTTTTACTAAAAGCGCTAGGAGTGAAGAACAATAAGTTCTTCCTAGCTCTTAATGATACCAATCTAATAGATGTAGATCCATATGACCCAACACTATCGTTAGATATGAAAATGCGTATTCTGAAAGAATGTCAAGATAACTTCTGGTACTTTGCCAGAGAAATCGTTCGTCTTCCAGTAGCAGGTTCTGACGTAGGTACAGGTAAACAGTTCGAACTACATCGTGGTAACTTAGCATTGATGTATCTATCTTATAATAACTTTAACTCATATACAGAGTTACCTCGACAAACTGGTAAAACGATTGGTACGTCAGTATACTTCGTATGGCTCTTTAACTTTGGTACAACCAACTCTGACATGATGTTAGTTAACAAAGAGCACAAAGATGCGAAGGAAAACTTAGAACGTGTTAAGAACATTCGTGACGTCTTACCTCCTTACTTACAATTCAAACACAAGTTCAGTGATGATGGTAAGAAATTGAAACCAGATGAAAACGTTGAGAGTGCTCGTAACGCGAAAACACGAAATAAGATTACAACCAAACCAGCCGCAATGTCAGCTGAAAAAGCCGATAAACTTGGTCGTGGTTGTACACAACCAGTACAATGGTTTGATGAGTTTGCCTTCTTAGCTTACAATGATATTATCTATAAATCAGCATCACCAGCCGCTTCTCAGGCATCTCGTGAGGCAAAAGCTAATGGCAAACCTTACTCTAAGATACTAACATCTACACCAGGTGATATGAAAACACCACATGGTAAAGATGCATTCGCATTCATTAAAATGTCTGTACCATTTACAGATGATTTCTATGACTGGGATTTAGAAGAACTAAGAGAATATGTAAAACGTAACTCTGTCAATGGTTTCTTCTATATTAAATATAGTTATAAACAGTTAGGTCGAAGCGAGCAATACTTCGAAGAACAAGTAGAAGCACTTGCACAGGACTGGGATAAAGTTAAACGTGAGGTTCTATTACAATGGAATAACAAAGCGGTTGACTCTCCATTCGATGCAGATGATCTAAACGAATTAGATGATACAAAACGTGAACCAATCAAGAACTTTAAGATTAACGATTTCTATAAATTAAATATCTATGAAGAAATTGATTACGATTACCCTGTAATCATCTCTGTCGACGTATCAGCAGCGATGCAGAAAGATAACTCTGCTATTGCTATTATATCAACACGAACCAAACGTATCGTAGCGGGACTTGAGAATAACAAGATAGATACAACCAACCTAGCGGCGGTCGTATATACACTTGCTTCTAAAGTATTCCCGAAATGTATTGTGGTAGTAGAGCGAAATGGTGTCGGTGAAGGTGTTGTAAATAACCTTGTACATACTGACGTAAAACATAAGCTATACTATGAAACAAGCAAAGACGACACAAAAGAGAAATTAAGAAACGGTTTCTTACAACGTGATACTGGTAGTGACTCTCGTGTTTACGGTGCTTGGACAGGTAATAACCGTGAACGTATGTTTGAGATCTTAGGAGAATATGTACGTAAGTACAAATCTCGCATCAACGTAGACCTTATGGTTGAAGAACTAAAAGGTTTACAGTATACAAAATCAGGACGTATTGACCATGCTCCTGGACAACACGATGACTTCGTCATGGCATTCTTAATCGGTATCTATGTATACTATGAACGTGATTTATCACAGTTCGGTATTATACGTTTCCCTGATTATGACAATGACGAAATCTCTGAAGAACAAGAGGAACAAATCAAAGCAGAGGCTGAACGCTCTCGTAATATAGACCCTGATATCTACCGTTCTATGATTACAGAAATGGCAAATGAGCACGAGCTTACTGAAGCAGAACGTGCTATGCAACAGGTAGGGCAGTTGAAAACAATCAAAGATTATTACGATGAGATTGATAATGAGCGTCTTGCTTACAACAACAAACAACAGTCTACACAACTAGATGTATTCAAGCAAGCATCTGGTACAAACATCGGTTCGAATAATTCATTCTTCCAGAATCTATACCAACAGAATACAGGAAGCAATAGTTCTGATGACTACGAAGACTTTGTTAGCAATGAACTGAATAACTACTACTAAATGAGAGATGGGAAACCATCTCTCATTACTTTTTAATTTTTTGTAAACTAATATATTAGACAAAATATGTAAATAACTAGGAGGAGAGACCATGTTTAATTATAAAAATGAAACCTTCAGCACGGAAGTAAACGAGGTTGAAGATATCATGTCACAAATGCATTTCGAATTAGTAGCAGAAGAAATTGATGAGCAAATTGAAAATACATTCACAAAAAGCCCAAAGAACTTCTTGGAGCTTTATAATGATCGTTATAAATACTTTAAAGAAACGTATGGGGATAACGACGATTTCATGAGTCAGTTAAAACAATTACGTGACCAAACTCATGAAGAAATCATCAAAAAGATTGCTGCTAAGTTTGAATTAACATACGAAGAAGTAAAGCCAAAAATTGCAAAGGCTTTATATGAATTCTTCATACTTAACTATGAAGAAAACATGGTTGCTTTTATTAAGAACTTTATCTTAAAAAATAAAAAGTGGGTCGTAGGGGAAATCAAGAGTATGAATACTCGTAGAACACGCGACACTTCTTATGTAGCTTCTAAAGGAATCATGAGTAATCAACAGGAAGCGCTTATTATTACACAAATCAATCGAATTGTGTTTGATATATTACCAACAGCATTCGATCAAGACGACGATACAGATTTCTTATCATACATCGTTGACTATGATGATACGAATGTAAATGGAATCATTAAGAAATTATTCGTTGAGAAACAGACTATTAGTTGTGATAGTAATTTACTGGAAATGTTCATGGCACCTGTCTTAAACAAAGAAGATGGTTATGCTGAAGTTGTTTCTACAGTAGTTACTGAACTATACAGTGCATACAAAAAGAATATGACATCTGTATCAATTGTACAATAGAGGAGGAACATCCATGAAAATTATTGGGGATGTAGCTTGTTTTTCAAAAGATATGTATGTATGTTTAATCCGAGAAGGAGATAACTACGTACCAGTTGAAGAACTAGAAATTGGAAAATTCTATTCATTAGCGGCTGAAGTAATGTTTACTGCTAATAGAGAATCAACAGGTGGGACTGGCAAACTGATAACAGAATCAGCACGTCCAAACGCAAACCTATATATTGAATTAGAAATAAACGGTAATAAACGCTTTGCTCAAGTAGCTGGCGATATTACAATCTTCAATCGCTTAAAAGAAGCTGGTCTTGGAACTATATTTATTTCCAATCGACCATTCAATGTACCAGAAGATCAAATACTTGTAAAAGGTATGTCTTATGAATCCGTTAAACGAATCAATCCAAAATTAAAAGATGTGTTGGATAACGTTGTTATGTCGGATGATGGTTTCTGGGTATCATTGAGCGATGAAGATATGAAATTATACAATGAATATTTAAAAGAATGTGTCACACACAATAATCATAACTAGAGAGGAAGATTCTAATGACAGAACAAAAAATTACTTTAAAAGAGTCAGATAAATATATCATCGAGGAGTACCATGATGATGAAACAACAGTTATGCTAAATGGAGAAGATTTCCCATTCCTAGCACGTTTCGAAATCGACATGCAATCAGAGGTAATGATTAACCCTGAAGAACTGCATGAGCATGGTGTATTAACAGACGATGGTATGCTGGCTGTACTTACTAAAGAGAACTATGAAAAATTCAAAGCAACATCAATGAGAGCATAATAAAAACAATATCCGGGGAGGAAATTATAATGATGACAAGAGAAGAAGAAATCAAACAATTCGTAGAAGGTGCTGTAGAAGGACAAGAAGGCGTTGATCCTAAGTTCACAGAAGCACTAACAGATACACTTACAAAATTCGATGGAGCATTAAAAGGTTTAGCTCAATCAGAAGCCGATGATAAAGCAATTAGTTCGTTAGGAAAAGGTGTTACTGATCCTATATTTATCACGGACACTGAACCATTAGAAGAAGAAAAAATGAATGTTGAAGAAATTAAAAACGTTGCCGCTGCACTTGCGGGTTCATTATTACCAGAAGGTGCTACGGAAGCAAAAGCTTCATTAGAAGAAGCTCTTGTTGAACGTCTTGGTGAAGGCGACGAAAGTTCTGAAAAAATGAAAAAGGTTGCAGTTGGTAGTCAACCGACTCCATCCCTTGCTGATGTTATTCCTTTCCAAAAGGAAATGCCTGAAGCTACAATGCAAGTTCCAAACGTTATTCCATCTGGTACATTAGTTGCTGGTATGACAGGAGATGACAAAATTGCTCAACGAGTTATGGGTGAAATGGATCTTCGTCTAAAAGGATTAACAGAAGAAAAAATTGATGCAATGAGTGACGAAGAAATTAATACTCTTATTGGACCAGAAATGGTATCAGGTACAGCTGCTTTAATCACAAAAGATTCTGAGCATACAGCTGAAGAGTTCCGTCGTGACTTCTTAAAGTACATGATTAAAGAAAACGATATGAATGAAATCGTTGAAGAAGGTAAACGTGTTCTAGCGAAAGAATTAGACGATTTCAAGAAAGAGTTAGATAACTTGATTGAGAATCTTGACACGCGTGAAGAGATTGTTAAAATTGACGCTGCTCTTGAAAAAGAAACAAATGAAGAAAACATCAAGAAGCTGAAGAATCTACGTGGTGTGTTAATGAGTAGCTTACACTTATCTAACATCACAGAACGATTCCATAACTTAGGTGGTAAAGCTGCTGTATTAAAACGTACGAAGAAGAACTTCAAGAAAGAGCAAGAGAACTTCTATCGTTATGTGAAGAACAGTCCAAAACCATTCTTAGATCCATCGTACTTAGAACGCGACTTAAAACAAATTGTACCACCACGTTTCGTTCAACAAGTGCAACCACTGTTATACCTATTCTACCGTGAGGTTACAAAAAATAAAGTGATCTCTGCTGAAACAGTATCATACGTAAACTACTTCTTAATCAACGTATCGAAGTCACTGTTAAACAAAGAAGAGGAAGATAACAACGTAGCAAGCTTCAAACAAAGTTTAATTGATGTGCTTACTTTATTAAAATAAAGATAAACATATTTATAATAGGAAACTCCTACAGTGACTTATTATGTTATGTATCCACTTACTACATACGGGATGGCTGATGCCATCCCAACTTATTATTTTTTGGAGGTGAAATATATGCCAATTATTAATTTATTAACAGGAAAACGTATTGCAGAACAAATTGTATATGTAGACTCTACAAATGGTGCAGATACAAATTCGGGCGATAAATTACATCCAGTTAATACAATTAAAGCAGCTCTTAATTTAATAAAAGCTAGTGGAATAATTAAACTGAGTGCTGGCACACATAAGGTTTCTACATCTGATTTTAAAAACCCATTAGGTCGAGATACCGCCATTTATACAATGAATAAACATATTACTATTGTAGGTAAAGGATTAGAAACTACACTTTTAGCCAATATAGTTTACACATCAGGTTATAATCCTTCTGTATTATCATCTAATGGTGGTTCTTGTGCAATAGTAAATTTAAAATTTACTATGGATATGACAAGAGCCGTTTATGATGTGGGTATTATATCGGATTATAAATCTTCTGATGAACCACGTGTTATAATGGAAAACATTTTATTGCATAATTTATCAGACACTGCTATAGGATTTACAATAAACTCAAGAGTTGATATTCAAAAATCTATTATAATGGGTAAATTTAAAAAACATGCGTTGGAAAACGACTATTCATCAAACGTTACAATAGCAAACTGTACACACTCGATAAAAGAAGGTTTAGATAAATTAATGAAACAATCTACAATTCTTTCTACCGAATATGTCGAAACTATTACAGAAAATATGATATCTAAAGCTATATCAAATTATTGCTTTTTAATAAAAGCTAATGGTTATCATTTCGATTATGTTGACGGTAAATTGAATGCAATAATATTGGATGAATTTTATGAAAAAGGTAGTAATATTTATAATCTAACTACCGTAGTAGAAAATATATTACCTCTTTTATTAGACAATGCATTTTCATTATTATCCAAAGTTAAATCAACTTATGAAATAGAGGAGTGAAAGAGATGCAAAAGAAACCTACATACTTTGCTGATAAAGATGAGAAGTTAATCTTTACTGGCGGGTACATGGAAATCTATATCCCAGACAGTTTATTTACATCTGGTATTGCAACTGTTATTGGGGAGAAAGTAGAGACAATGGGTTTATTCAACTTCCGAGTAATGAATAAAGCCACAGATAAAAGAGAGTCTTCTCCTGTTAAGACCTTTAAGTTCCCTTCTAAGATGATAACAAAACCAAACGTCATCGAGACAGAAACAATGGAACTAATTAAAGGTTCTGGGGAAGAGAAGTATTATGTATTGAAATACTTCAATGGTGATGTGGTAATGACTTCTACGAATGCAATCGCTACGGTAGATAATGTTGAAACATTCATTAAAATGCTGAACGATGGTAAGATACCAAGTACAATTCCATATGATAACTTACTTCCATTGATGATTAAGAACTTAGAGATTAACTCTGTTAGTTTGCAGGTATCAGCGACACTGATGTCTTGTATTATCTCTGAGTTATATCGTTCGAAGAAGAATATCGCGAAACCATTCCGTCAAGAGATTGGTAAGAGTCGTGATGTATCAGTATTTGCTTATGCCAACGTTAATAACCGTACAGTTTGTTCGATGAACTCAACGTTCAGTGCCTTGACTTTCGAGGACATTGATTCAATGATTACGTCATCTATTAACAAAAATAGATACGGAAGAAACCAAGCTTACACACCAGTTGAAGAACTGATTAAAGTTTAGCCAAAACCCTTACTACCTTTGTGTAGTAAGGGGTCTTTTTTTGCCCCAGTAACATCTTGTGTAGGAACATAAAATTAATATCTTAGATTTCCAAGATTGGAGGTTTTATTAATGGCTACAACTCCAGGTGTTTTCAAACATCCACATGACACTTTACGTGTAGTGGACAATACTGGGCTTAAAACGGACTCTTTCTTAAATAGTGGAGCTACGTTAATTACACCATTTATTTCAGACAAAGGTATCGACGGTCAAATGACTTTATTTAGAGACCTTGCTGAACTATTACGATCAAATGGTACTGCGAATTTCAAAGTACATGGTCAAGCTTATTACAATGCCATTGCATGGTTAAAATCTGGTGGACAAGTTCGTGGTATGCGTATCACTGCAAAGGATGCAACATATGCGAACACACTGATTATGGCGAAAGTGGCTGTTTTCGATAAACAGAAAACAGACGCTAAAGGGAACCCACTTTACATTGATTCTGTAACTGGTCAAGAGACTACTACAGCTTCAGGTAACGTTCCTATTAAAGAAAAGAAAGCAGAAGTTAAAATCTTTGCTGAGACTTACACGTCTCTTAAAGAAGTTAACGATGACATCGAAATTCTTATCAAAGAGAAATACGATGACTCTAATGCTGCTGATGGAATCATCTTCCCACTATACTTATTCGTAAGTAAAGGTCGTGGGGACTACGGTAATGCATACCGTTTCCGTTTAACACCAGCTCCGTCTCGTGATAAGGAAACAGTTTACCGTAACTACAACTTCGAATTACTTAACAATGAAAATGGTTTAAGTAAAGTAGAAGTGCCATTAAACGTTTCAACATTCCCTGATGCTCGTAGTGAATACAGCAGAAGCGAATACATTGAAGACGTTTTAAAACGTAACATTTACCCAATTCACACATTTGCAATTGAAGATTCATTCTATCAAATTGCTGAAATGTTACAACCTGTAGTTCAACAACAACATTCTGATCGTCAAGTTGCGCCAGAAGAGATTGACTTCTTATTCTTCCGTGACCGCGATACAACGAACTACAAACACATTACGGTTGCAAAAGATAGCTTAAACTTAAGCTTATATGAAGGCTACCCATTACTTAGCGGTGATGACGGTGCATTCAAACGTAGTAACCGTGAACGTCAAATCGCTATCAACGAACGTTATATTGACGCATTCGATGGTAAAATTGACCGTTCAATCTTAGACCGTAAACGTAACCCAGCTCATTGTGCATTAGATGCTAACTTCCCACTAGAAGTTAAACAAGCAATGATTAACTGGCGTTTCCAACGTGACGACCTACCTCTATACTTAGACGCAGGTCTTGCACAAACGATCTTAGATCTTAAAACATGGAGACAATCTGAGTTAACTGTCAACTCTTATGGAGTTTCACTATTAGCTCAAAACTTCATGACACCAGATGAGTACACTGGTAAAGATATCCCAGTTACAATGACTTACCTTGTAGCGAATACTTTACCTGCTCACTTCGCTTCTTATGGTAACCATATGCCATTAGCAGGCGACAACGTTAAGTTGAACCAATACATTATTCCTAATAGTATTCGTCCAACTGTCGTAGAAGATACTGACAAGTCAGATCTATACGAAATGCGTCTAAACTACTTAGAAGACGAGTATGGTGATATCACGTTCGGTACTCAAATGTCTTCTCAGTCTAAAGACTCTCAATTGTTAGATATGAACAACGTTCATGTTCTTTACGATATCAAACGAGACGTTGAGATGTTAAGTCCTAAGTTCCGTTACAAACCTAACGAAACAGAAGAAGACTTAAAAGAATTCAACCGTATGCTTGACATGCGTATCTCTAAATATCGTGACTTCAAATGTAAATTCATTGAAGGAACAATCACGAAGAGTTCTAATCCGTTAACTCCTCGTAGAATCGAAACGTTCATTCGTGTCGGCTTCAAGAGTGTTACGGAAATCAATGACATCACAATCCAAATTGACCGTGCGTAATCGTGCGGTCTCTTTTTAAGAGAGGAGAGAAACTTATATGTCTACTTTATCTACTTCACAATCTGGTATTCGTCAAGTGTCTCGTGCATATGACGATGTAGATATATTCAAGGGTATTTTGAAATTGGATAATGCTAACATTAACCAATTCGACCCAATGATTACGGGTTACGCTCAATTCTACTGGGTAAAACTACCTCCGTTCATGACGCAAGGTAACCCAGAATTGACAACTCGCTTCAGAAACTACACTGAAAAAGGTCATACTTCATTCGATGGAATTCAAGATATGGCTGTAGACTCTGAGGACATGACTGGTGGTATCGCTGGTAACCAATTCAAAATGGTTACAAACATGAAGGATGACTTCGATACTTTCACTATGAAAGTATACGAGCTACAAGGTTCTCCTGTTCGTGAAGCGATTACTTACTGGGCAACAGGTGTACGTGACTACAAAACTGGTTACGCTACTTACCATGGACTAGTTGATACAATTGACGGTGGATATACAGCTAAGAACCATACTGGTGAATTACTATACGTAGTAACTGACCCATCTGGTAGCTCTAAAGGTATCGAGTACGCTGCGTTAATCACTAACATCATGCCTACTAAAATACCTAAATCTCACTTAAACTTAAACCATGGTGAACACGGTCTTGTACAAATTGACCTTGAATTCACTGGTGTTAAGTACGAGTCAGTTCATATCAACAACTACGCTAACAAACTGGTAGCTGCACGTCGTAAGATCGAAACATACGATCAATTCGCTCCACAATTACCAGAAATTTAAGAATAAATATAGACTATACCGTAATGGTATAGTCTATTTCTTTTGTCACTTAGTATCCAGCAGTATCATCTCCGCCTTCTTCAGCAGTAACTTTTGCTTCAGCTTTCTCAGTTTGTAACTGAACTTTAGCTTGTTTATATATTTCTTCGAACTCTGCCCATGGCACTGAAGGTGTATACTTCTTCATAACCTCTAGGTTAACGATATCTAGTATCCTTTGGTTATCATCGCCTTGGGCGTTATCACCTACAATAGCAGATGAAATCGTATTCGCTAAATCCCTTGCATTATTAATCTCATCTAAAGCATTCTGTAAGATTAAGTTTGTTGGTGGTTGGAATGTAGCATTTAGAGATTGGATTTCAGAATCTTTATCATCCATCTCTGTAGATAAGATAGCTTTAATTAAACCAGTGTTTGGTTCGTTTAAATCCAACTGCCAACCCATTGAACGACGTAGGTACTTGCTGTTTAGTGTAGTCAATGTCTTAGCAAAGTCTACATCATTAGAAGCGTTCAATAGTACACTTGGAACACCTGTACCACTGACAATAATCTCTTCTAGCATCTCTAACAGTTCATCTTTTACTTGGATATCTTGCCCTTGGATAATGTCAAACTCAATAGGTTTCTTACCATCCTTATCCATAGGAATAAACATATCCGTGAATTTTGTTACGGTACCGATCATACGAGGCACATGGTTCATATGCATTAAGGAACGTGAATCTTTCTTCACTTCATTAATTGCATGGTTGATTGCACCTGATACGTCTGCTGTTAAACCTGTACTTACATAGTAAGCACGGATATCATTTGAACGAGAAATACGCATCATGATATTAGCTAGGAATAATCCTAAGTATAATTTCGCAAAGAATAATACGTTTTCTAATACAGACTTACCATCAGAGATTTCAAACTTATGAACTTCATCTGGACGTAAGTATGTTACTTTTACAGCATTACGATTATGAAGAACTTGATGGTATCGTAAGATTCCATATACTTCTTCTTTTACATGTGCATTCTTTTCTAAGAACTTCTTGTCCATACGTTGTAGAATTAATCGAGCTAAGTTGTCATAAGCTTTTTCTACTGTATTGGCAATGTTGTTTTCATTTGCTTTCTTCTTGATCTGTTGTGCCCATTGTTGTGGGTTGAAACTCTTACGTAAAGCTTGTTGAGAATCATCAGAATCAATGTAGTAATATCCTAAGCAAATGTCTTCGATTTCTAATGGAATCAGTTTACGGATGTCAAGCTGTTTAATGATACAGCCTTTCAATGCTGTTGTGTCTGTTTCTTTTCCTGGACCAACGCCACCTATTGCAGCGAATCCATCTGTAGAGACTTTTCCATTTACGTTTAACTTATCTTGAATGCTCTTAATGTTTTTGCCTTTTATACGAGTATTCGTATCTTTCAGAGCTTCCGATAAAGACTCCGTATCTATTATACTATTAATACCTTCGGTAAAGACAACAGAGTCTGCTGTTTCAATGATACTATTAGAGATAGCTTCACCTTTTGCAGTACCGAATGCCTCATTCAGTTCTGTAACAAGAGATGATTCTAATAAGCTAATAACAGTATCGCCTTCTTTTTCTGGTTTGAAAGATTCAGATAGACCTTTCATTTTCAGCTTTTCCAGTTTTACATTCTTATCTTCTAGAATATTCTGGAAAGCACGACTGTAAGGAATAGCAGAAACGTAATGTTTCCCTTGAATAACGGTACGTCTTACAATCTCTTTTAACTCTTTATTATATTTATAGTCTTTCAAGATTTCACGTGTTTCTTTATTAAACTTGTCGTCATCTTTCAGAGCTTCCCCAGCAGATGTTAAGTTTAATACAACAGGTTTTGTGAAATCATCTGGTGATAGAATCGTATCCACGATTGTGTTAATTGCATCACCTAACTGTGGAATCAAGTTAACAATGATATTTAAATCTTCATGTTTACTAATCGTAGCATTAATCTCAGAATAGTATTTGTAAATATCATTTGCACTGTCCATGTTTGTAAGAGACTCTTTAATTTGTCTAAATGCCTCTTTACTTTTATCCCCTTGGCTATTATAATACTTCTCCAACGTTCCTACTATGTCACTATTCATAGATTCAGCATCTTGTTGGATTAATGCGCTAACGGTGTCATTAACAAGTGATTTTGTTTTCAATAGATCTTGTTCAACATTGTTTGTCGAACCGTATACTGATGTTTCTAAATCATTGTTTGCGTTCTGTTGGGCTTTAATTAAGCTTTCAACGTTTTTAATATTTATGTTATCTTTTGGATTTGCCATAAAAAAATAAGGTTTATGAGTTTTCACTCATAAACCTCCTCCACCTCCCTTGAGATTTTAGAAGTTGATAATTAGATACATACTTGATATAATATAGTGTTTTTTATGTACATCTATTATCATCTTAAATAGATGCCCATCTTCAGTTTCTTTGAAAGAGACTGTCACTCTATCATTTTTCTTGTACCCTTTAATCATCTTCTTACTCAGGCGAGCCGATATTCCTGGTTCTGTCCAGAAATTATATATTGTCTTATTTTCATTTGTTTCATATGCTGCGTCTGTAATGTCGATAGGACCAATCTCATTACGAGTTGGTAAGTCTCTAAACTTCTTATACTTGTCTAGTATAGGACGGAAGAGTTTCTTCTTTTTCTGTAATAGCATAGATTGTTCACTATTCCCTATCGTTATACCTTTACGAGTCACATCAAGGATTTCAGGAGCTTTGACCGTTTTATATAGGTCAAATACTCCTTTCCCATCTACATAGGTTCCTTGTAACATTTGCAAGTTCTCTTCATATACATCATTTGTTGGGGTAATGACAGTGACACCTGCGGTCTCGTCACTGAACATCTCCGTCACTGCTGTAATAATCAATCCATTATGTATGATGTAACAGCTATCTTTTCTGAGATTCTTGCCATATTGGTTGAGTTCATTTAGTTTCTTCGGATCTAGCTCTAACAACTATTTCACCCCAGTCTTGTTACTTTAACACGACGAACTTCTTTCTTCGCCTTTGTTTTCATCTTAACTTTAATCTTACGTGATGAATTTTCACGTCCGATTTCTTCTTCGAACTCATCAATCATATCTTCAACAGTTGGCATGCCCATCCAACGGTACATGAATTGAATTGGTTCATTTAACTCTAAGTCTTCAATAAACTTACCGCCCCTGTCATATCGTAATGGATCTGTAATGACCTCACGTTTTGATATGTTATCAGGGTTCAGTATGACTCGTCCTAATTGTGTTGTAACGAATATATTGAAGATCATAATAATAGACGGATACAGTGAACTGTAGTCAAAGTCCATTACGTTATTAAATACGTTACGTGACTGATAATTACCGATAACATTAATACCTGTCGGTAAATTCAGTTTAGGATTTCCAACTACGGCTCCCTCGAACTTCTCTTTCGGTTTACCGTCATCTTCCTCCATGTTACCATACTGAACGTTTTGGTTATTACCAATAATTAATCCTTGTTCAGCAAAGTCCATTGCTGCCCTGTTACGAATGAAGACAGTCTCTTTATAAACTTTGTTATATCGTGTAGAAGAGTCATACCCTTTGTTAAACATAAGGTCGATATCTTTTACCTGATTTTCAATTTTCATCTGTACAAGAACGTCTCGAATATTGTATCGTACAAACATTCTGTAGTCTTTGTAAGGTAAGTCACGGAAGCTTGCTGTATCACTGTAGTCTAACTTTTTCGCTCCCACTTCTCGTCCACCAATGAAGTCTAACTTATAACTATCTAACTCTGAACCGGATTTACGAATCGCGGCATAGTTAATCATTTGGTCGACAAATACGGTATGTGATGATACTGTAAAGTAATCTGTTTTCAGTTTAATCTTGAAGTTACGTTGGTCATTATAGTACATACATTCTTGGTACTTGAATGTTTCATCACACATAATATCTTTTGGATCTTTCCCATGCTTCTCAATACGATGCATGAGGTACCGAATATCGAACGCCATGTTCCAAATCATCATAAAGTCAACTTGTATGATATTGATAATTTGGAATAGTGTTTTGATTAAATCCATCTCACTGTCAAACATGACAATCTTGTATTCTAGTTCTCCGAACTCTTCACGGAACTCTTCTTTGATTTCCTCAATGAATCCTGGAATATCTTCCTCGAACTCTGCAATCAATGGATTGTCAGGGTTACGTAATAGTAAAGTATATGATGTCTTCTTATCATTGTCAATTAATGTTACGGCATTGACAGGTGCATCACCTTCACTTGTTTTCATATCAATGCTACCTTTTAAGATATCAGCCTCTATATCGAGGAACCCCTTAGATAGTTTGATACCTTGTTTTACGCCAAAATGTTCTACACATTTTAACTTGTAGAAATCCTCAATATCGACATCTGATGAAAAGATTCGATTCCATTTATGAAGATTCTTTAACTCACTGGAACGTCTATTCTTAATACATTCCCAGTAATACTGTAGGGCTTCATTTCCCATTAATGTAGCAATATCTTTTAATACATATCGGTAGCTTAAATCTACCTTATCGACATCAGTCTCTGGTATGTAAATCAGAGGATGGTCAATCTGGACATGGTCTTTTGCGACGTATGCCTCAATTTGTGGATTCTCAATAATCTTTAGTACCTTCTCACCAGTGGTAACGTGTTTTAGTATTAATGTTATGGCATCTGGTGTCTGTTCATCCCCGTTATAACGAGGTCTATGATAGATTTGATTTAGTAAGAAGTAATCACTACCTTTAGGTAGCCCTAAGACCTTGGTCATATCCATATAATGAATTCCTCCTAATTCTAATATTAATCCTATGTTTCCCTCCTTTTCATTCTCAAAGATTTTTGTTTCCAGTTAGATAATATATATTTATGACGAATGTTAAACTTGAAACACTATAATATACGTGAAGAGGAGGAATTGCAATGAGTATACGAAAAGTAAAGGTTCGAAGAGTAGATTCGAATCCAATCCCACCTACATTGCCAAGCGTGTATAAAGAGGAGAATGATAAAGATTTAGACATACTAAATAAACTCATGTTTAGTACACGTAAACGTGATGAGGTTCGTAAAAAGGACAAAAAAGAAAAGAAGAAGAAAGATAAAAAGGATAAGAAAAAGAATCCGAAGAAAAGAAAGAAAGGTACTCTAGAGGCACTACACGAACTAGGGAACATAGATATATTCGGAGATGGAAAAGGGAATGGTACACCAGTTGTACAAAAGCCAGATAAAGGTTCAGAAGAATTCTATGAACAACGTTTCGATGGCTCCCTTGCATTACTACGAGACTTACTACGTGACGTAAACCATCAAACAGAAGATGGACAAGCGTTCTTAGAAATGTTAAAACAAACACCACGACAACGTGGGTTCTTAACAGCTATTACAAACCAAACATCAAATATCGCTTCTCTTATTAATACAAAGCTTAGCGTTATCAAAGAGATTACATCTGTTAATAAAAGCATTTCTGACCTTGAACTTAAACGTATGGCGAAAACAGGTAAAGGTCCAAATGGAGAAGCTGCTGAAGGTGAGAATAACGACGATTACATCTTAGACCAAGCCTTCAATAAACTTATGAGTATGGAAACTCCTACGATTAAGACGAAGAAAAAGAAGAAAAAAAATAAAGGTGAGGTTTCTACATTCAATCTACCAGAAGGTGAAAGAGCGATTGAAGAATTGGATGATGACGATTACGATGATTTATTAGATGAGCGTATCAATGAAATGATTACATCTGGTGACTTAGCCTTAACAGAAAATGAATTAGCATTTAAATATGAAAATGACCCATCAATCCGCATTGTCATTCGTAAGAATGCATCTACGCAAAGATGGGAGTTTGAGGCTCTTGATGGTAATAATGAAATCGTTGATGATTATCCATTACCAAGTAAGAAGGCTTGTGGACGTATGCAATTTGACGTCGATAAAAGTATCGCACGTGACCGTATCGGTAACACGTACGAAGTATTTTGGGATTTAGAATAAAAGAATGGTATAGGCGATTAGCCTATACCATCTTTTCTGTAGTAATCAATATACCTGAGGAGGAATTCTGTGATTCCAATTATAATTATGTTGGAAAATAGAAGGTGAAAACAAAAAAATAAGGAGTCGATTTCTCGACTCCTTTCTCTACCCACTATTTCATAGGTACTCCAATATATAAAGTGTATTGGTCACTGATTTTCGTTTCATTAATTAAACCTTTCTCTGACATGGATGTTTTCGTTAATACGATACATTCAGTCAGACCTGTGATGTGGGGTCTACGTTTTGTGACTGTTGATGATACACTTTCTTCAACTACTGAACCCTCGATTGATAAGTAACCGAGTTGTACAGGCACGGGAATATGATTTGTGTATAGTACCTCAACGTCTTTTCTCTGTGTACGAACACGTCTTACAGTTGCATGTTTCGTTTCTGTAAACGTTTGTTCGTGTGGCGTTAGCACATCTTCAATCATTGACATTGGTACAACTTTGATATCAGCAACATCAACCGAATGATTATTTAAATCAAACTTAACCTGATGAGTAAGATATTTACGAAGTTCTACTGAACCTGCGAAGAATACATCATAGAGTGTACCTTCATAGACTCCAATGATTTGTTTGTGTGACATTACTTTTGTCACAAACTCCTGTGGTGCTAACATTCTAGATACGATTGCAATTGTCATTTTTGATGACCCTCCTGTAGTAATTATAAGCTAACAAATGTTTTGTTTGTTAGCTTTTCATTTTTGATAAAATGGGCAAATGTATAAGGAATGAGTAACCTCGTCAGTCTTTACCCGTACATCATCTGATGCTCTAATATGAAACTCCTTTAACACGACATAGTCATGGTCAGGAGATAAGTTTCCTTTTAAGAATTTCCGATGAGTATGTTCTGTAACATTATCACGCACATACTCTGTTGTATATTCATCTCCCAGATATAAATTACCTGCTGGATTCGTTGTAAATAATAGTTTCGAGTGACAGTGCATTGTCATGACACCTGTTACACGTTTTGCGTGTAGGTGTGTGATAGACATTGTTTTACTCGCTAGTTGTTCTAGC